>Ga0214917_10001491_pt1 | contig 29878 bp, 21 predicted proteins | sample LL_1208_BB_MetaG_FD_177983 | JGI IMG/M metagenome (GOLD analysis project Ga0214917, IMG submission 177983) | Freshwater microbial communities from Lake Lanier, Atlanta, Georgia, United States - LL_1208_BB | ecosystem: Environmental > Aquatic > Freshwater > Lake | place: USA: Georgia | collected... | reverse complement strand
GTGGCGCCTCTTTCCTCTGCGGCATGCACGTCATGATAGAACTTATTTTTTAATAACCGAACTGGCGTTAACTTTTTCATGCTTAATTGCGTATCACCTTCAGCAGCACTGATTACCATCTTTTTAAAATCGGGATGTGAAGAAGCTTCTTCGCTAGCCACAAAGCGAGTACCCATTTGAACACCTTCGGCTCCCAATGACAGCACAGCAAATAGTTGTCTTCCCGTGGCAATTCCGCCAGCAGCAATTACCGGAAGCTGAACCGCTTTAACTACAGCAGGAATCAATACAAGCGTTGTTGTTTCCTCCCTTCCATTATGCCCGCCTGCTTCAAACCCTTCGGCAATTACAGCATCACATCCTGCCGCTTCTGCTTTTTTAGCAAATTTTGCAGAGCTAACGACATGTATAACTTTTCGGGATTTTGATTTTAATAGGGGCGTCCAAGTAGAAGGATTACCCGCGGATGTTATGACAATAGGTACCTCTTCTTGAATCAGTACTTCCATTTGTTTGTCAATTCCCGAATACAATAAGGGGAGATTAACAGCGAAAGGCTTATCTGTGGCCTGCTTGCATTTTATAATATGCTCTAGTAATAAATCAGGTTGCATGGATCCTCCGCCAATCACTCCTAATCCGCCTGCATTACTAACCGCTGCTGCAAGACGCCAGCCACTAGCCCAAATCATGCCACCTTGAATGATAGGATATTTAATTCCTAAAAGAGCAGTAACGCGATTAGAGAAATTAGACATGCATTTTTATTTCAACCCAAATCAATACTCGTATTGTCACCAACATTTAATGAGCGTGTTTCACCTCTTAAAAGTGTATCGCTTCCAATAACAGAATCACTCACTACAATGTCTTGTAAGGTAGAAAAAGAGCCGATGATCGATTCCTTAACAACGGAAGATTGAATAGCCGTATTCTCCCCAATAGCAACATTAGGGCCAATCACAGAATTACGAATTAAACAACCCGCACCAATGCTCACCGGCGGAATAAATACTGTATTCTCAAAATGATCCACCGGAATTTGATCGGCAAACTTTTTTAATAATAATGCATTTGACTCTAATAAGGTTTCTTTTCGACCACAGTCAAACCAATTATCTACTTTGAATGACTTGAGTGGTGTTCCTTGCCCAATCATACAATCTAATGCATCCGTCAAACTATATTCACCATGAGATCGGATACCCTGACTAATGTTATTTTCTAAACAACGAAACAGCTGTTCACTTTCTTTAATCTTATAAATTCCTACAAGGGCAAGATTGGATTTAGGAATCTGTGGTTTTTCGACAAGGCGTTCAATAAACCCACTATCGTCTACCTCTGCTACGCCAAAATCACGCGGATCATCAACCTTTCGAAGTCCGATCATTGAACGGTCTTCTGCAATAACCGCTTTGATGTCATACTCACATATGGTGTCTCCTAAAACGATAAAAACAGGTTCTCCCTGTACTAGCTCACGGGTTAGAAAAATAGCCTGACCAACCCCCTGCCGATCTGTTTGTTGAACATAATGAGCATTAAGTGAGGGATAATGTTCACGAACAAAGTTTTCAATTTTTTCGCCGAGATACCCCACCACAAATATGAACTCGGTAATCCCCGCTGCTTGCAGTTGCTCAATATTAATCCCTAAGATCGTTTTCCCTGCAAGAGGAATAAGGGCCTTGGGTTGCGTATAACTATGAGGGCGCAGCTTGGTGCCCGCCCCTGCTACAGGTATGATCGCTTTCATGCTTAACACGAATGTAGTTCATTTGAGGAAAACTATTCAGAAGGAGACAGGGAGACAACGAAAAGACAACTTAATTTTGTGTAAACTTTTTAACACCAATTATGTCAGTTAAAGATACCCAGCTTTTTAGCCTGCTAGACCGCGAGTTAATCAGACAACGCGAAGGAATTGAGTTAATTGCGTCTGAGAATTTTACCTCCCTGGCTGTTATGCAAGCCATGGGTTCTGTTGCAACAAATAAGTATGCAGAAGGGTATCCTGGAAAAAGATATTATGGCGGTTGTGAAATAGTGGACGAAATAGAAACATTGGCTATTGATCGATTGAAAAAAGTATTCAAGGCAGGGTGGGCAAATGTTCAGCCGCACAGTGGAGCACAAGCTAACACTGCTGTTTTTTTGGCCTGTCTCAAACCAGGTGATAAAATTTTAGGCTTAGACCTAAGCATGGGCGGACACTTGACACACGGAAGTCCTGCAAATTATAGCGGTAAAAATTACCAAGCATTCTTTTACGGAGTTGATCGTGAAACTGGTTTAGTTGATTATGAACAACTAGAAAGAGTTGCACTTCAAGAAAAACCTAAAATGATTATTTGCGGTGCTTCAGCCTACAGCCGCGATTGGGATTATAAAAGAATTCGTGCAGTAGCTGATCAAATTGGAGCACTGGTTTTAGCAGACATTGCGCACCCTGCAGGTTTGATTGCAACAGGACTTTTGAATGACCCGCTAGATCATTGTCATATTGTTACATCTACCACGCATAAAACATTACGTGGACCACGCGGAGGAATTATTATGATGCGAAATGATTTTGATAACCCGTATGGTATAAAAGATCCAAAAGGAAATATTCGATCAATGAGCGCATTATTAGACCTGGCTGTGTTTCCAGGTATGCAAGGCGGACCACTGGAACATGTAATTGCTGGTAAAGCAGTAGCGTTTGGTGAAATACTGGATCAATCATTTACTGCATATGGTCGCCAAATCATTGCGAATGCCCAGGCCATGGCCAAGGCATTTGTAGGTAAGGGATACCAACTCATCAGTAATGGAACCGATAATCACTTGATGTTAATTGATCTTCGTAATAAAAATATCACAGGTAAAAAAGCGCAAGAAACACTGGATCGCGCGCACATCACACTCAACAAAAACGCAGTTCCTTTCGATGACAAATCTCCATTTGTAACATCGGGAATTAGAATTGGAGTTCCTGCAGTAACAACCAGAGGACTAAAAGAAAAAGAAATGGAAGTGATTGCAGCGTTAATTGACGAGGTGCTTATGAATGCGGATGACGAAAAAACAATTGAAAGAACAAAGCAAACTGTGAAAGAATTGATGCAAAACTTTCCGCTTTATCCAGAGCTTAGCTAAGATAGCGCGCCGTATAACTTTTTTTATTTTTCACTAACTCTTGCGGGGTACCGGCAAAAACTAACTGACCGCCCCCCTCACCTGCTTCAGGTCCCAGATCGATAATCCAATCGGCTGCACGTAACACATCTGTATTGTGTTCGATAACGACAATGGAGTGACCCTGTTCAATCAATGCATGAAAGGATTGCAATAGCTTTCCAATATCATGAAAATGTAAACCAGTAGTAGGCTCGTCAAAAATGAAAAGTATTTTTTGAGTAGCCCTACTTCTGCCAAGAAATGAAGCTAACTTAACACGCTGCGCCTCTCCACCAGAAAGCGTGTTGGCAGATTGACCAAGTTTTATATAGCCCAACCCAACATCTTGTAATGGAAGCAGTGCCTTTACTAAAGCCGGTTCTGATGCGAAAAATTCGATGGCTTGATCCACACTCATCTCTAACACGTCGTGAATGGACTTCTCTTTATACGTCACTTCCAATACTTCTTCCTTAAAACGCTTTCCTCCACAAGATTCACATCGCAAATGAACATCTGCTAAAAACTGCATCTCAATGAGCTGTTCTCCTTCTCCTTTGCACGTATCGCACCGACCTCCATCTACATTAAATGAAAAGTGCTTTGGCTGAAATGCTCTCATCTTACTGAGCGGCTGCTTCGAAAAAAGATCACGTATCTCATCATAGGCCTTAATATAAGTAACCGGATTGCTGCGAGATGATTTTCCAATAGGATTTTGATCTACCCACTCCACTTGGGATAAAGAATTCAAATCGCCCTCTACTCCATCAAAAGATCCCGGCTGTAATGAATAATCACCAAAGTGTCTTAACAAAGCTGGATACAATAGCTGTCTTACCAACGTCGTTTTACCGCTGCCACTTACCCCACTAATGGCACAAAGTACTTGCAAGGGAATTTTAACGGTAATATTTTTAAGATTATGCTGAGTCGCATTATTGATTTGCAGGTATTGGTTCCACTTCCGAGGCTTTCCCATTGGTGAGATAGCTAATTCGCCTTTCAAATACCGACCAGTTAAACTTGATGGGTTTGCAAGTAGCGCTTTGTAATCACCCTGCGCAACCACTTCCCCTCCCAAATGCGAAGCCAGCGGCCCCATATCAATGATATGATCAGCTTCATGCATAATCATGGCGTCATGTTCAACTACAATTACTGTATTGCCGAGTTCGCGCAATTCTTTCAACACCTTAATCAAATTATCCGTGTCACGCGGATGTAAACCAATGGAGGGCTCATCTAAAATATAGAGTGAATCCGTCAGGTTACTGCCTAGGTTTCTTGTCAATTGAATGCGCTGACTCTCACCACCACTTAATGTATTTGCCAACCGATCTAATGTTAAGTAGCCTAAACCAACCTTACATAAAGTAGCTAATCGACTATTGAGTTCAATGAGAATGCGTGCTGCGATTTTTTTCTCATGCACAGATAATTTCTTATCTAAACCTTCTACCCAATTCAGTAAAAGATGAACGGGCATCCGACAACATTCACCGATGTGTTTGCCATTTACCTGTACATACAAAGCCTCTTTTCGTAAGCGATACCCCTCACAAGTAGGACAGCTCGTTCTACCTCGGTAGCGACTGAGTAAAACTCGAAATTGCACTTTATACAAATGCGCTTCTACATCTTTAAAAAAGTCATTAATACCATACACTCCTTCGCCCCCTTCCCATAATAAGTTAAGTTGACGCGTCGTGAGATCCTGAACAGGTTTATGAATTGGAAAATCTAATTTTTTTGCGCCACGCACAAACTGCTGGCGCCACCAATCCATCTTTTCACCTTTCCAGGGAGCCACGGCCCCCTCGTATACACTCAACTTTTTATTGGGGATGACCAGCTCTGCATCAATTCCAAGAACCTGAGAAAATCCTTCACAAGTTGGACAGGCCCCAAAGGGATTATTGAATGAAAATAAATGAGGAACGGGCTCTTCAAATTGGATACCGTCCTTTTCAAAGCGATTGCTAAAAAACAGTGACTTTCCTTCATTGACGATTAGCGTGCATTCTCCATCACCTTCATAAAATGCAGTGCCTACTGAATCGCTAAGCCGGTGTAAATCATCCTCATCAAAATCTTTTACCACCATGCGGTCTACTACCAAGCGGTCAGGTCTGTCTGCAACTAAAGCTTTATCTGTTTTTTCCAATAACGTTTCAATCGTATTCAATTCTCCTTTTACTAAAACACGAGAAAACCCTTTTTGCTGCAAGAGTGAAAGTTCTTCTCGCACGGAGCGTTTTTCTTTACGAATTAAAGGTGCAGTGATATAAATACGGTCTCCCTTTTTAAGCTGCGTTATCTTTTCAACAACATCAGCTACCTCATCTTTTTTTACTTCTTCACCCGAAACAGGCGAGATCGTTCTACCAACTCTCGCATACAACAATCGCAAATAATCATAGATCTCAGTCAAACTACCCACTGTGCTGCGCGGTGTTCGCGTAATTACTTTTTGTTCAATAGCGATCGCAGGACTCAACCCTTTAATAGTATCCACATCTGGTTTATCCATGCGGTTTAAAAATTGACGAGCATAAGAGTTCAAACTTTCTGCATAGCGTCGCTGTCCCTCTGCATATAATGTATCAATAGCCAGTGAAGATTTTCCAGAACCCGAAACACCGGTAATGACAATCAATTTTCGACGGGGAATTTCCACCGTGATATTTTTTAGGTTGTGCATCCGGGCACCCTTAATAAGTATGGGAGAAAGGTCCATTTTGAATGATAAGGGGCAAAGTTACTGGCAATTAACATTTTTTTGGGGCTTTGTGACTGGTAATCGGCCCCATTATGCCGTACATTCGAAAAAATCGGATATATTTACTGTCCGTTTATAACAGAACAACCAAACAAACGCCTATCGAAGCATTTCTACGCAATCCGATCACCCCAGGTGGTCTTTATTGAAAAACAGCTGTTGCCAAAACAGCATAAAGCGTAGAAATTATGCAAGCGCTATCCAAACTCGCTGACATTGAATTGATTCGTCTTTTTTGTGACGGAAACCAACAGGCTATGGAAACCCTGGTTCTCCGACATAAAGACAAGCTTTATACCTCCATCTTTTTTCTTGTCAAAGACAAGTATCTCGCAGAGGATATTTTCCAAGATGTATTTATCAAGATTATCGATACGGTTCGTGCTGGTCGTTATACAGAGGAAGGAAAGTTTCTTCCTTGGGCCATGCGCATTGCACACAATTGCTGTGTAGATCATTTTAGAAAAGTAAAACGCACTCCGGTTATTCGGAATGGAGAAAATCAAGACGTTTTTGAAATGATCAGCTTTACAGAAGAGAATGCTGAAACAGCGTTGATTAAGCAACAGCGTCACGACCGTGTTCAACAATTACTATTTCAGTTACCCGAAGATCAACGCGAGGTAATCATTCTCCGTCATTATGCAGATATGAGTTTTAAAGATATTGCTCAACTTACCAATTGTAGTATCAACACCGCCCTGGGAAGAATGCGATATGGCCTAATTAATTTGCGAAAAATGATGACACAGCGACAAATATCGCTGTAAAGAAAATTATTTTTTTAGTTGGTACGCTTCAAGACCGCAATGTAACCAATCAAGAAATTCATTGGGATTGGGGGTGTAGAACTTGGGGCGGTTTAGCAATTTCTCTTGCGCATTTAAGATGACATATTGAGGCTGTGAGGTGGCACCAAAGTTTTGAATCTGGAAACTGGCCCATTTATCGCCTACCGTTTCCAAAACTTTTTTTGTACTATCTGGAAGGAGCACCGATTGACGCTCTGCCAAAGGCAACTTGACTTTTTCATCCACATAAAGAGAGACCACTACAAACGCATTTCGAAGCAAACTATCTACGCGAGAATCAGTCCATACCTTTTCCTCCATGCGGCGACAGTTGACACAAGCCCAACCTGTGAAATCAATCAACACCGGTTTGTTTTGCTCTTTAGCTAGGGCCAATGCCTTTTCATATTCATTATGCAACGGCTTAAAGACAGTTTTGTTGGCTTGCTTTCCGCCATATATGCTATAAGTAAGAGGAGGAGGAAATCCACTAATCAAGGATAGTTCAGCCCACTTTGATTTTGTTAAACCTGGAATCAAATAAAGAGTGAATGAAGCAAAAAGTACTATAAACGAAATACGGGTCCATCCAAACTTAAGGGGAGAAGCCTCGCTTCCAATCTTCAATTTGCCAAGTAAATAAAGGGTAGTCAAACCTCCAATGATAATCCAGCTTGCCAAAAAAACTTCTCTTTTTAATACGCCCCATTGTTGTACCAAGTCCGCATTCGATAAAAATTTTATAGCTAATGCTAACTCTAAAAATCCCAGCACAACTTTTACATCGGTCATCCAACCACCAGAGCGAGGCAACGATTGAAGCCAGTGCGGGAAAAGAGCAAACAATCCAAATGGCAAACCCAGTGCTAATCCAAAACCCGCTGCACCTACTGTCAAAGGCCATGCTCCCTGTTCTGCTACGCCCACTAATAATGTACCTAGTATAGGCCCGGTACAAGAGAAGGAAACAATTGCAAGCGTGGAGGCCATAAAAAATATTCCACCCACATTTCCTAAACCAGATTTAGAATCCATCTTGTTAGCAAACCCGGCCGGTAATCCAATTTCAAAAAGTCCAAAAAATGAGAGTGCAAATACAATAAAAACTAGAAAGAATAACAAGTTCAACCATACATTGGTAGAGATATTATTAAAGATCTCTGGACTAATAGCTTTGCCGGCAATATGAAAAGGAAGTGTCAAAAGGATATATATCAGAAAAATAAACCCGCCATAAAGAGTTGCATTCAAAATACCTTTCGACTTACTCGTTGACTTTTTTGTAAAAAATGTAACCGTCACGGGCACCATTGGAAAAACACAAGGAGTCAATAAGGCAATCAAACCTCCCAAAATTCCCAATAAAAATATTTGCCACATGCTTTGCTGTGAGGTACCAGCATCTCCACAATCCAGCACTGGCTTTTTCAAATCAATCGTTTCTTTTTTTAAGTAAGCTTGTTGTTGACCTCCCGCTAAAGGAACTGTAAATACATACGGAGTTAAAGGATAGATTTCCTCGCCCTTCCCATAGGTATAGAAAAGAGTTCCTTGTAGCTCAGCAGGCAGGGGACCCTCAATTTGTATACTGGCATTCCAACGAACAGAACCAGTTTGGGTTTCTACTTCTTGACCTAACAATTCGCTGGAAACCCGACTACCTACACCAACTTGTATCAAGGTTTTTGTGATTCGGATTAATGAATCGCCAAATTGTATAAATCCTGCAGGCTGATCAAATAATGTTTGCCCAGGCGTGTAAAGTTCCCAACCCTTAGCAAGCGTAGTCTCAAATTGCAAATCAAATTGACCGGTAGCTTGCCCTTTTTTTATTTCAACATTCCAAGTGGGAGCCGTAGCATTCTCTTGCCCAGCAACCAACAGGTTCAAGAATAAAAGAAACGAGCCGACAATAAAATAAAGTTGACGGCGCATGAATTACTTTAAAGGAATAGTAAAAGGAATTTTCTTAGGAGGTAGACACTTTTCGTCATCACAGGTTTGGTATTCTACTGTCCCAGAAAGAGCAGTCTTAACCTTAGCTTTTAATTCTACTGTTTGTACAAAACTAACCTGGCCGGAATATTGATGTGCCGTTACACCCAACGTGGCATCTTTGAATCGTTCCATTTTTCCGACTTCTCTGATTTTGCCTTTTAAGATGAGTAAAGGGTTTTGATTCAAAACAAACTCAGTTGGAATAGCAATAGCATCTTCGGGTTGCTGTTGAGAATACAAATGCCATCCAGAAATAATCACAGCTTTCATTTCCACTTCATATTGCTTATCAGCAATTTTTTTAGCGGAAAAAGTCCAGCTTACTGGATTGGGTTGAGCCTGGAGAGCTCCAACAATAAACAAAGCAAAAAGCAAAGTGACTGTTCTCATTCTTAATTCATTTAGTGAGCCACCAATTCAGATTGAATCAAAAGCGCTTGAATGATACTGCGCCCATCGGTGTTGTTTAGTGCCAGTGAACAAGCGCGCTCCGGATGCGGCATCATACCAAATACATTTCTGTTTTCATTGCAAATGCCAGCAATATTTCGAGCAGAACCGTTTGGATTTGCTTGCTCCGTAATCTGCCCCTGCTCATCACAGTAGCGGAAAATAACTTGATTGTTTTTTTCCAATTGATCCAGCAACGCAGGAGAGCCATGATAGCGTCCTTCACCATGGGCAATAGGAATTTTATAAATGGAGCCGGCAGGATCTTTAATAAACGTGTTTTGACAAATAAATTGCTGATTGGCATTACGAAGTAACGCACCGGGAAGCAAATTAGATTCACATAGAATCTGAAATCCATTACACACTCCAAATACCTTTCCTCCTTTTTGCGCAAATTCTATGACAGATTGCATCATTGGGCTAAACCGGGCAATGGCTCCACAACGCAAATAGTCCCCATAGGAGAACCCACCTGGTAAAACAATACAGTCTTCTGTTGTAAATGCTGATAGATCCTTGTCCTTATGCCAAAGCATTAAAACTTCCTGCCCCAAATCATCCTGCAAAGCATCACGCATGTCTGCATCACAATTAGATCCCGGAAAAACAACAATGCCAAATTTCATATCAGGTCGATTAAGGCACAAAGATAACCTTTCCCCAGGAGCCTGAAAATTGGTTTAAAAGAATAAAAAAGAACGTAACCCAGAAGAACAAAAGAGGAAAAATGCGGAATGAAGTGTAATAATAAAAGGAGGCATGATAGGTTGAAAGGGGCAGTAATAAAATAACCCAGCCGGTATAGGGGTTTAAAGAAAAAAGAGGAATAAAGAGTCCCGCCAAAAAAAGCAAGAAAAAAACAGTCCATCCTCTTCTTACTTGTATTAACATTTTTCGCACCTGATCCTGTATGTGATAGAACCCGATCAAAAAAGGAATAGTCAGCAGAAATAATATTCCCCCCAACCAAACTACAGGTAATGAATTAGGAATTGAAAAGGCAATATGCGGTTCTATTAATGCCCAGGACAACTGATCGTTCCAAAATAACCAAATACCCCAAAAATAGAAGGGAGTCAGCACGCCCAAAAGTGAAATGATAATTTCTTGAATACGTACCGGACGGATAATAACTAAAGAGAGCAAAAACCAACCTGTCAGCAATAAGGCGGGAGGGTATATAAAAATGCCCAGTCCCATTGCCAATCCCATATTATAAAGCGTTCTACGTGTATCAGCGCTATGGTAGCTTTCAAACAAGGATGACAACAAAAACAAGACCAAAAAATTAATGATCAGCGGAGCTGAAAATTGAGACCATTCTGGTAATAAAGAGGTCATTAACAAATAAGACATGCCCGGCAAATCAGTATTCCGGCTTGTCATTTTGTTCCGATTAAAAAAATAGTTGAGATAAAGTGCCTGCGCAAAAAGGATTAAAAAAGTCAGAATGGAGAAAATATACAGAGGCTTACCTGAACTAAGCTGTACCCACTGAACAAAATAAAAAAGTGGCGTTCCTTTGAAACTGGATAGTTCAATGGCTTGCGGATAAATAAAAAGGGGCAGTTTTACCGCAATGGCAAAAAAGAATAATAGAACCGGATTGAAGGGACTTCGCTTGTAAAATAAGGCAACCAAAAACTAGAATTTAATTGTATTCCACTTTTGCAAAGCAAATATACCCTCTGTAAACAGTTGGAACAATCAGAATTCTTGAACTTACCTGTTTACCTCTTGCCGGCATGAACTGGTGTCCAGCATCCAGATTTTTTAACCCAGGGTTGCGGCCCGACTGTCCACCGGGTTGGATTGTAATGTCGTTGAGCATTTTATCTCTCCGCTCCTGCTGATTAAATAAAACATGAATTTCTCCACCCGTAATCATCAATTGGAATGAAAGTAACTCATCACTCTCATCATCAAACTGCGATTTAGCAATCACCTTGCTCCACTCGAGCTGTCCGCTTGGGCTATAGGATTGTATCATGATATTGTCTGCATGATAACGAACAGCTTGCGAAGTTCTTGGAAAGTTACCCCACCAAAGACGGCTGGAATATGGGGACATATAGTACATACTATTCAATCCCATAAATGGCGAGCCATACAAATAGTCCCATCTGTTCCAATTATTAGCGCGCGAAGTAGTGTAATAGGCCTCGCTTCCAATTAAAAAACCACCATCCCTTCTGGTAATGATCTGCCTAATAAAGTAATCATTGAAAGCAGTTTTAGTTGTGGCATTCCCTTTTGCTTCCTGTCTTAAATCATCCAAGAAAATCACGGTGCGCTCAGAAGCAGATTTTGCAGCATTTTTATCAAACACTAAAAAATAATATCCTTCAATTCCTCCTCTTCGTTCTTTAGTAAAGAATGAACTAAGTATGTAGCGCTTATTTACATTATCAATTTTAAGCCGAATATCGTCCAGCCAGCTTCCCTCAAAAGAAAGAGGGTATTCCATCAAACCATCTTCTCCAAGACGCTGATAGAGTAATGAAGCCTTGCTAATATTATCATTAAAGGTTCGATGAAAACGAGTAAAAACTAAAGTTCCTTCATTATCAATCATCATTTCTCCCAGCTGGGTAGTCCGATCTTCCATCACGATTTTTGCCTGCGCGCTGCGTATCAGCTCCATTTGATCGTTAAAAACAAAAGAAGTCATGTGGTATAAGTCTCTATCCCGACTATTTACTTTTACGACTGCAATTTTTTTACGATCCTCACTCCCTGTAACTGCATAGAGTCGATTATCCGATGCAAATCCAAGATGTGTCGTATCTAGCTCTATCAAATCCCCCATTCTTCTTCCCATCTTGTCAATCTTTGCTGCAATGCAATACACAACATTACGACGTTGATACTGATAGATCATCCAGGCAAAATCAGCGTAAGGGAAAAAGTCTACATTAATCGTTCGGTCAGCATTGGGGAGGTACCCCAATTCTTCTCGGCTGGTAACCTGCATTTCTTCGTCCATCACTGTGATCCAGCTTCTGGAACGATTATTTTTAAAAACTAAAAAATTACCCCCTATCCGGCCGACAATTTCAAAACTTAGTCGACGGTTGTCTTCTTTTTCTGGGTCAGAATAAATGATCCGCTGGGCTGAGCCGGAAAAAGGGATGAATTGAGTGCAGACCAATAGGGTCAAACCGATTAAAAAACTACGCTTTCCCATAACGCTATAAAGTTACCTTTAAAAGTTTAAGTTTTTTGCCTATACCTTTGTCGGGTGAAAGTTTCGACCAACAAGGTAACCGGTGCGGGACTACTTGTCGCACTGGGAATTATATTCGGAGACATTGGAACCTCCCCTCTTTACGTCTTTAACGCAATTATAGACAATAGAATTATTAGTGAAGAGTTAATTCTAGGCACTCTCTCTTGTATTATTTGGACAATAACCCTACAAACAACCCTTAAATATGTCTTAATGGTTTTGAGGGCAGATAATCGGGGCGAGGGAGGAACTTTTGCACTGTATGCGTTGGTAAGAAGAAGAAGAAAATGGCTGGTATTTCCTGCTATGGTGGGTGGGGCTGCATTATTAGCGGATGGAATTATTACTCCCCCTATTTCTATTACCTCTGCCATAGAAGGATTAAAAGAACTACCCTCGTTAGGCATAAGGGAGGGTAGTAACACAGTAGTTATTATTGTAATTTCTATTCTCGTATTATTTTTCTTTTTACAACAATTTGGTACAGCTTCAATCGGACAACTTTTTGGACCTATTATGTTTATCTGGTTCACCATGTTATTGGTGCTGGGTGCCATTCATGTTTTTGATGATCTATCCATATTCAAAGCTGTTTCTCCACACTATGCAATTTCATTTCTAAAAACATATCCTGGAGGATTTTGGCTATTAGGAGCAGTATTCCTGTGTACTACAGGAGCAGAAGCACTATACAGCGATTTGGGTCACTGTGGCAGAGGTAACATTCGACTGTCGTGGATTTACGTGAAGATTTGTTTACTCTTTAACTACTTTGGGCAAGGCGCAGCTTTGCTTGCACAGAAATACACACTGAACGGACAACAAGTTACCCTGAGCAGTATTAATCAACCTATCACTGCATTGGTTAAAAGTCAACTACGCATCAACGCTTTTTATGACTTAATGCCACAATGGTTTATTATTCCTGGTGTAATTATTGCTACTTCTGCAGCAGTCATTGCAAGTCAAGCAATGGTCTCTGGTGCTTATACGTTGGTTAGCGAAGCCATGCGACTTAATTTATGGCCAAAAATGAAAATCCGGTATCCCTCAGAAGAAAAGGGACAGCTATTTATTCCCGCGATTAATTTACTCATGTTTTTAGGCTGCGTTGGCGTGGTTCTTTATTTTAGAAAATCTTCTGACATGGAAGCAGCCTACGGCTTGGCCATTATTGTGACCATGTTAAGCACAACCATATTATTTGCTAATTACTTGGTTTTACATCGGATTAAATCAACCTGGATTTACCTCTTTTTAGTTGGCTATCTTATCGTAGAAACTTCCTACCTAATTGCACTACTTGTAAAATTCACACACGGAGGGTATATCACTTTACTAATCGGGCTTATCATATTTGTTATCATGTTCGTTTGGTATCGAGCGAGAAAAATTAAAAACCGATATATAGAATTTGTCAGGCTAGATCATTATATCAATAAAATTCAAGAATTAAGTGTAGATATATCTGTACCAAAATATGCTACACACCTTGTTTACATGACTAGCGCAAATAACCCAAAAGAAATTGAACATAAAATCATTTACTCCATACTCAATCGTAAACCAAAGCGAGCAGACATTTACTGGTTTGTACATATTGATACAGTAGACGACCCATATACTTGTGAATACAAAGTGACACATATAATCCCCAATGACATTATCCGTGTTGATTTCAGACTAGGATTTCGCATGGAACCGCGTGTCAACTTGATGTTCCGAAAAGTAGTGGAGGAACTCGTTGCCAACCAAGAAGTAGAGATCAACAGCCGCTACGAGAGTCTATCACAAAGCAAAGTGGTGGGAGATTTTCAGTTTATGGTAATGGAAAAATATTTAAGCCAAGACAACGAACTTCCTTTTACAGAAAGACTAGTCATGAAGTTTTATTTCTGGCTCAAAGACCACAGCCTCTCCGAAGAAAAAGGGTTTGGATTGGACCAAGCGAATGTTACAGTTGAAAAGTTTCCACTGATTGTCGCACCTGTTACCAATCTCCGACTGAAAAGAGTCGAAAACTAATTTACCGTGCCTATTGTATTCTGGTACATAGCAGGTGTAGTTGCAATACTCACCCTTCTTGCTTTTTTACTACAGGATAAATTTATTTTTCGACCAGAGGTGCTAGCTGCCAATTTTGAATTCAAATACGAGGCCCCTTTTAAAGAGTACTTTTTTGATAGTGCCCCCGGCGTACGGATTAACGCCCTTCATTTTTATAGGGAGCAGCCCAAAGGCTTGATTTTATATTTTCATGGCAACACGCGTAGTATCAAAGGATGGGCGCGATATGCAAAAGATTTTTATAGGTACAATTACGATGTAGTATTAGTTGACTACCGAGGCTTTGGAAAAAGTACTGGTAAACGAAATGAAAAAGAGATGCTGGGAGACATGCAATATGTTTACGAGAGACTAAAAGAAAAATACCCCGAAGACCACCTAATTATATACGGCCGAAGTTTAGGTAGTGGTTTTGCAACCAAACTAGCTTCAGATAATAACCCTCGCTATTTAATTTTAGATGCTCCGTATTTTAATTTTAAAAAAGTCATTGAGCGTTTTTTACCAATCCTTCCGGTTCGTTTAGTGTTACGTTACCACCTCCGTTCCGATCAATGGCTTCCTAATGTTCGTTGCCATACTTATATCATTCACGGTACAAAAGACCGATTAATTCCTTTTCGGCATAGTGTTGCCTTGCAACAAAAAAACCCTAACAAAACAACGTTGATACGTATTGAGGGTGGAGGTCATAATAATCTACCCTCCTTTGACGAGTATCATAACTTTATACGCGATATTCTCAAATACTGATGAAAAAAAATGGGTAACTCAAAATCAAAATGGCGTAAAATAATTGGAGGTATCCTTTTGATTTACTTATTAGCTGGGTGGATATTTTATGCAAACCAGGAGCGACTGTTATTTAAACCGGTCGTTATTCCTACGGAAGCAGCATTAAAAATAAATCAACCACATCAGGAGATTAGTATCCCTATCAACACCGAAGACACCCTTCATCTTACACGGTTTACTACATTAAGTCCAGCTAAAGGAGCGGTGCTCTATTTTCATGGCAATCGCCAAAATGTAGAGTGGTACGCACGATTTGCAAAAATTTTTACTGAAAGTGGATATGAGGTATTCATGATGGATTATCCAGGATATGGAAAAAGTAGAGGTGAGATAACAGAAAGTAAAATGTATGAATGGAGCCAAGTTGTCTATTCTATTGCTCGAAAAAGCTATACCCCGTCTCAGCTTATTATTTACGGTAAAAGCTTGGGCTCAGGCGTAGCAGCTCAGTTGGCTGCTAAAAGAGACTGCCGTTATCTAATTGCAGAAACACCCTACTATGATTTACCCTCTGTGTTGTCCCATTATGCTCCAATTTACCCTTTTAACTTGTTAATGCATTTCCAGTTTCCTACTCACACCTATTTACAACAAGTAACTGCACCCGTCTTACTATTACATGGCACAGCTGATGGTGTTGTTGCCTATGAAAATTCTATTCGACTATCTAATGCATTCAAAAAAGGAGATCAGTTGATCACCATAGAAAAAGGGAGTCATAACGATCTCTATAATTTTCCAATTACTATTTCTGCAATAAAAAAGGTGCTCTAGCCTATTTTCACTCTGCAAGAAGTGAACCCGTTGCATCTACACGTAATTCGTAGGTAGCACCCACTTTAAGCGCATAGTTTCTTTCCGTATGACTTACGGGGAAATCAAAACAAACGGGATAATCATATTCTGCAACGGCTTCTTTAATAATTTCATAAGCTGTGCGCCCAAATGGACGCTCCGTGTCTTTACATTCAGTAAAACCTCCAACAATTAAGCCAGCTAATTGCGAAAGCTTCCCACTGCGCTTGTATTGAAACAGCATTCGATCAATATTATACAGTTGCTCTCCCACATCTTCTATGAATAATATCTTACCCGTTGTATCTAAATCAGAAGATGTTCCTACTAAATGCGCCAGTAATGCAAGGTTGCCTCCTACTAGCGGTGCTTTTGCAAAACCCTGTCGATTAAAAGAATGCTCAGGGCCTGAACAAGCCGAAGTCACTCCTTCGAGTGCTTCTCGCAAGGATTGTACATATTCATTTTTCCAGCCCTCTCCATTAAATGCAGTAGCCATCGGTGCATGCAAAGTGACAATTTGATGTTGTTGGTGAATATGCGCATGCAAAACAGTGATATCACTATATCCTATGATCCATTTTGGCTTTGTCAAAAAAGTAGAAAAATTGATTTGGTCAATGATACGCCCCGTTCCATAGCCTCCCCGTCCACATAAAATGGCTTTTACTGTCGTATCATCCAACATCCGCTGAAAATCTGTTAACCGCTCCTGATCTGTTCCGGAAAAATAAGTTGAAGATGATCCTCCAACAGTAGTTCCTTGTATCACGCGGTAACCCCATTGGTTTAAAATAGTCACACAGGTTTGCACATTAACGGCAGGCAGGTAACCCGCAGGGCAAACAATCGCAATCGTGTCTCCAGGCTTCAAATATTCAGGTGTAATCATAGGGTTTAGTCGCATAAAGGTAACAATGAAAGTCATTTTGGGCTTGCCTTCCTTTCCGGTATTTTTGCATCACCATGAACACGCCCAAAAGATATCTGGTTACATCAGCACTACCCTATGCAAATGGATTAAAACACATTGGGCATTTGGCAGGTGCATATATTCCGGCCGATATCTATGTTAGATATTTGCGGGCCCAAAAAAGAGAGGTGGTTTTTGTGTGCGGAAGCGATGAGCATGGAACAGCTATCCCTATTCAAGCAAAAAAAGAAGATACAACACCTCGTGCAATCATTGATAAATATCACCAAGCGTTAAAAGAAGACTTTGAAACGCTTTCGATCAGTTTTGATATTTATCATCGAACGAGTGAACCCCTTCACCACGAAACAGCCGCTGCTTTTTTTACAAAACTGTATAATGACAAAGCACTGATCACAAAAGAATCAGAACAGTATTTTGATGAAGCAGCCAATACTTTTTTAGCAGATCGATTTATAAAAGGAACTTGTCCGCACTGCCACAGTGATCGTGCCTACGGAGATCAATGTGAGTCTTGTGGTCGCACCTTAAGTCCAGATGAGTTAGTGAACCCACTCAGTACACTGAGTGGTAATACGCCACTAAAAAAGAAGACTACCCACTGGTACTTACCATTAGATCAGCATGAATCATTTTTAAGAAAATGGATCTTAGATGATCATGGGCAAGATTGGCGATCTACAGTGGTTGGCCAATGTAAAAGTTGGATTGACGGTGGTCTTCAACCACGTGCAGTTACGCGTGATTTGGATTGGGGTGTGCAAGTGCCCTCTACCATTCCTGGGTCGGCTGGTAAAGTATTATATGTTTGGTTTGATGCCCCTATTGGCTATATCAGTGCCACCAAACAATGGGCACTGGACCAGGGTAAAGATTGGAAGCCGTATTGGGAAGATAAAGACACCAAACTGGTTCATTTTATAGGAAAAGACAATATTGTTTTTCATTGTATCATATTCCCCATCATGCTCCGCTTGCATGGGTATATTCTTCCCGATCAAGTTCCGGCCAATGAGTTTCTGAATTTGGAAGGAGATAAAATGAGCACCAGCCGAAATTGGAAGCTAGACATGCGTGATTATATCCAAGATTTTGTGCAAGCAGAAAACGGAGGAGCACAGTGCGTAGATATGTTGCGTTATTACTTAACACAAATTGCACCCGAAACCAAAGACAGTGAATTTACCTGGAAGGGATTTCAAGAAGCGGTAAACAGTGAGCTGGTAGCCATTTTTGGAAACTTTGTCAACCGCACATGGGTCTTGATGCACAAGTTATGTAACGGCAAGGTTCCCCCACTGGATGCAAGCTTATTCAATGATCAGGATCAATTCTTGATTGAAGAAATCAAGCAAACCCCTGCTCGTGTTAGCGCCTTATTAGAGCAATACAAATTCAGAGACGCATTGTATGAAGTGATTGATTTAGCGAGAAAGGGAAACCAATACATGCAAAAAAAGGAGCCTTGGATTTTGGCCAAACAACTTGAGTCAAACCCTGCGATACAAAAAGAAATCGACAACTGTTTGCATCTCTGTTTGCAACTCACGGCAAATCTTGCCATTTTGATTAATCCGTTTCTTCCCAATACAGCAAATACCCTGCTACATATGATGAAGGTAGTAGACCGGATGTTAGATTGGGAAAATGCCGGAAAGATCAACCTGCTCAATAAAGGATATCCACTTCGTGCTCCTCAATTGTTATTTAGAAAAATTGAAGACACAGAAGTTGCCACACAAATGGAAAAATTAAGAAAAGGTATCATGTCAACCACACCCGAAACGCCTGCTCAAACTGAACCCACCCCTGCACCCTCCAACAAAGCAGAGATCCAATTTGATGATTTTGCAAAGGTGGAATTAAAAACAGGGCGTATACTTACTGCCGAAAAAGTAGAAAAGGCAGATAAGTTGTTAAAATTACAAGTGGACCTAGGTACTGAAACACGTACAATTGTAAGTGGCATTGCACAGCATTTTGACCCCGCTGCCATTGTTGGGAAGCAAGTAACAGTGGTTACTAACCTGGCCCCTCGTAAGATGAGAGGAATAGAAAGCAATGGAATGATTTTGATGGCAACCGATGCAGCCGGAAAACTCCATTTTTTACAAACAGACGATACGGTTGAACCTGGCTCCCTAATCAGTTAACGAAGTTCTTTTTATCACTGCCAAAATCAATTAACTTCGAAAGAGTAAATTAGTTGCATAACTAACTATTTTTTATGAAGCAACGATTGATTCGCAAAGTCGCCGTATTAGGTAGTGGCGTTATGGGCTCACGTATAGCCTGCCACTTTGCAGGAACTGGCCATGAAGTTTTATTATTAGATATCGTACCTAATGATTTACCGACAGGTGCTTCGCCAAGTGCCAAAAATAAAATAGTCAATGATGCACTGCAATTTGCAGTAAAGTCATCTCCCTCTCCTCTCTATGAAAAAGGGATAGTTGAGAACATACGTACAGGCAATTTCGAAGATGACCTTGGCCTTATTTCTACCTGCGACTGGATCATAGAGGTAGTCGTAGAACAACTTGACATCAAAAAACAATTGTTAGAAAAAGTAGATGCCCTGCGAAAACCCGGTACGATTATTAGCTCCAACACATCGGGTATTCCCATTCACCTGATGACTGCAGACAGAAGTGAGGATTTTAAAAAACATTTTTGTGGCACCCATTTTTTCAACCCCCCTCGCTATTTACGATTACTCGAAATCATTCCTACAAAAGATACAGACCCATCACTTATTGACTTTCTTTTACATTATGGTGATCTTCATTTAGGAAAAACAACAGTCCTCTGTAAAGACACTCCTGCATTTATTGCTAACCGCATTGGTGTTTTCAGCATGATGGCCATCATGCACCTAAAAGAAAAATTACAGTTAACGATTGATGAAATTGATGCATTAACAGGACCAGTCATTGGAAGACCAAAATCAGCAACATTTCGTACAGCTGATGTTGTAGGGATAGATACTTTAGTGAAAGTTGCAAAAGGAGTGGCCGATAACTGCCCTACAGATGAGGCCCGCTCGCTTTTTACTATTCCGGAGTGGCTAACAAAAATGGTTGCGAATAATTGGCTAGGAGATAAAACAGGAAAAGGATTTTTTCAAAAAACAAAAACAGCAGAAGGAAAAAAAGAGATCTTAACCTTAGATCTCTCTACGTTAGAATATAAACCAAGAGTAAAACCAAAATTTGCTTCGCTAGATGCCGTTAAACCTATAGACGAATTAGCGACTCGAATCAAAATGTTACAGGCTGCACCTGATAAAGCCGGTGAGTTTTTTAGACAATTGCACACCTTACTCTTCTCTTACATCTCACACCGGATACCTGAAATTAGTGATGAATTGTATCGCGTTGACGATGCTATGAAAGCAGGTTTTGGCTGGGAAATTGGCGCGTTTGAAACCTGGGATCTATTGGGGGTTAAAGAAATAGTTGAAGCCATCGAAAAGGGAGGTTCTAGCGTAGCGCCCTGGGTCAAAGAAATGATCAACAAGGGGAATACCCATTTTTATAAGTCACAAAATGGAAAAAGACTATGTTATGATCCCCTCTCCGGAGATTATAAAGAGCTTCCAGGAGGGACTGACTTTTTAGTGATGACGCACCATGCAAAAAATCTTGTATGGAAAAATAGTTCTTGCAAATTATTTGACCTGGGTGATGATGTATTGGGATTACAGTGGAACACAAAAATGGGAAGTATAGGAGCCGATGTGTTAGCAGGAATACAAACCGCAGTAGAAAAAGCCGAGGAAGGTTTTCAGGGCTTGGTCATTGCAAACGAAGGCGCAAATTTTTCTGCGGGTGCTAATGTGGGAATGATATTTATGATGGCAATTGAACAAGAATATGATGAATTGAATGTAGCCATCCGTTATTTTCAACAAACGATGATGCGCGTGCGCTACTCCGGAATACCTGTAGTGGTTGCTCCGCATGGTTTGACATTAGGCGGGGGTTGTGAATTAAATCTACACGCAGATAAATGCTGCCCCACTGCAGAAACCTATTCAGGCCTAGTAGAATTAGGCGTAGGCTTGATACCAGGTGGAGGAGGAACAAAAGAATTTGTATTGCGTGCTGGCGAGGAAATGCATGCAGATGAGCCGGAAACAGTAACCTTGAAAAATAGGTTCATGCATATTGCAACTGCAAAAGTGGCCACTTCTGCACAAGAAGGTTTTACCATGGGAATTTATAGAAACGGAGTGGATGAGGTTATTCTAAATACAAATCGACGAATCGCTGCGGCCAAACAATCGGTTCTTAACATACAAAAATCAGGATATAGCAGACCCGTTGAGAAAAAATCTATACCGGTGTTAGGTAAAGCCGGTCTTGGTCCGTTATATGCAGGAATACACGCAATGAAAACAGCAGGTTATGCCACAGATCACGATGCATTAGTTGCAAAAAAATTAGCTTATGTAATGTGCGGTGGAGAGCTGAGCGAACCTACAAAAGTTGATGAACAATATCTATTGGATCTGGAGCGTGAAGCATTTCTTTCACTATGTGGAGAGAAAAAAACATTGGAGCGTATTCAGAGTGTCTTAACAACCGGTAGACCGATTCGCAATTAAAAAAAAGAAGAGAGCGCTTCACGGATAGAAGGATATCGAAATTGAAACCCTTCCTGTGAAATTTTTTCTGCACTGACCGTTGTGCTTTTGAGAACCTCAATACTCATTTCACCCATCACAACCTTTAATACAAAAGCAGGAACCCTTAGAGGAAAGAAAAACCGACCCCGTGCCCACGCCAATGTGCGAATCAATTCATGATTAGATACAGGCTGAGGAGCTACAGCATTGTAGATGCCTTTCACTGGTGGATGGTAAATGGCAAACGTAAAAAGAGAAACCAGGTCCTGGAGATGAATCCAACTCACCACTTGTTTACCTGTTCCTAATATAGTTGCTATTCCAAAGTTCAATGGTTTTAAAAACTCTCGAAGTGCCCCGCCCTTTGGTGTCAGCACGATCCCAATTCGAAAAGTGACACAACGAATTCCAATATGATGCAACGAAGCAGCACTAGCCTCCCACTTTTCACAGGTAGTCCCCAAAAAATCTGTGTACGCAGGGTCTGTTTCGATAAAACCTGCACGACGGTTAGAGGGATCGGGCCCATACCAACCAATAGCAGAAGCACCTATGTAGGTTTTAACAGTATGTGAGTGATTTAGCAATTGCGCTGCAATCAATTCTCCGGCTTGTATGCGACTTTCAGAAATTTCTTTTTTTCGGGCATCACTCCAACGTTTATCAGCAACCCCAGCCCCGGCAAGATTGACAATATGCTGAACACGTGAAAATAGTGTTTGATCAATACTTTTCTTTGCCGGATCCCAAACAGCGTATTCTAGAAGAGGATGTTCTGAAAATTTTTTCTTGGCTGAAGAAATTGAACGGGTCAATAAAATCACATGTACCCCTTGCGACAAAAGTTGATTTGTCAAAGCCTGACCAACCAGACCGGTTCCACCTGCAATTAAAACTGTTTCCATAATTGACAAACAAAGGTACGGTTAGAAGAGGCTATACATAAAAAACCTCCCGGACAAAACCGGGAGGTACAACTAAAAACAGACCCACACTATTGAATCACTTTTGAAGTAAATATCAATCAGGCTTCTTTCCATCCAAAAAACTATTCAGCGTGCTGATGGGACCCTGTTTAGAGGAATCCTCCTTTACCTCATAACTGCTGTAAAAATTTTCGATCTGCGCCTTACTATTATACATTTCCATATTCCGACGGATGTATGCTGGAATTGTTTCAAATTCATTGTTAGGATCTGCAGTATTTACATTGAAGGAAAGATTTCTTAACTTCTGTAAACGTTCTGCAGCGCGACGCTCCTGTGCTTCTGATTCATCAAAAGGGGCAGGCTCCACAATTTCAGGCTTTGGTGCGCTATGCAATTCATACAAAACCGGAGACGGAGGAAGTACCTCTTCTTCTCTTTCAACAAGTCGCATTTCCATAGCCTCCTCAGGCTCACGCTCAATAATCGCAAGCGGCGCAGGCGCTGTATCAATTTTTTCTTCAACCTGCGTTGGAATCACTGGAGATGAAGAACTAACTGCCATTGAAACAGGCTCTTCATTTGATGCTTCAGCTGATGCATAAATATTAGCAGGCTTTGCCAGATATCCACCAGAAGCTACTGCTTCTGCAACGGGCTCAGGCATAATTACTGCAGCTGCCAAAAAAGTTGCCTCCGTTTCTTTGATCAACTCAACAACAGGTTCAGGCTGTGTCTCAACCAATGTAGGCATTAATGGATCCATTGTAAGTGGCTCAACGCTCGCAGTCGACTCAGGCGCAACTGGAGCATCAGCTTCCTCTGTGGGTGTGTTGACAACCTCCTCTGCTACAACAGGAGCAACAACTTCCGCAACCGGGCTTACTTCAGGCTGACCTAGAACCATTACTATTTTTTCTTCTTCCTGAACTTTTGCGCGAGCAACAGTGGGTTGTGGAATGACGTCCTTGTGTTCAAAACCAGTTGCAATGAGCGTGATACCTAACTTATCGCCAAGAGTATCATCATAACCCATTCCCAAAATAACATCGGTATTTGGACCTGCTTTAGTTAATAATAATTCTTGAATGATTTCCACCTCATCCATTGTGAATTCATGTTCACCGCGTGCAGAATTGATATTGATTAAAATCCATTTTGCACCCAAGATGTCATTATCATTTAACAAAGGAGAATTGATAGCTTCTTCTAATGCAAGTTGTGCGCGGTTGTGTCCGGCCATTTCTGCATGACCTAAGATAGCACGACCCCCGTTACGCATAACAGTACATACATCCGCAAAGTCTACGTTGATTTGTCCTGTACTATTGATTACATCCGTTATACAACGTGCAGCAGTAGCTAACACATTATCTGCTTTTTCAAAAGCTTCACGCATTTTAAGGTTGCCGAACTGATGACGTAATTTATCATTACTGATGATCAATAAAGTGTCAACCTGCTGGCGCAATTGTCTAATTCCTTCATCGGCCTGTTGCATTCTTTTCTTTCCCTCGTAAGCAAATGGAGTCGTTACAATACCCACAGTAAGAATACCCATTTCCTTACAAATTTTTGCAACAATCGGCGCTCCTCCTGTACCTGTTCCGCCACCCATTCCGGCGGTGATAAATACCATTTTAGTATTCACCTCTAAAATGCGGCGAATCTCTTCGAGCGATTCCTCAGTAGCTTGTCGTCCAATGTCGGGATTGGCTCCTGCCCCAAGTCCCTGTGTTAAAAAGGGGCCCAGTTGTACACGGTTAGGAACTCCGCTTATAGCAAGCGCCTGCGCATCTGTATTACAGATCACAAAATTTACTCCCTCTATATGTTGATTGAACATGTAATTGACAGCGTTACTACCGCCACCACCTACACCAATCACTTTAATGATAGATGATTTGTCTGTGGGTAAATCAAATTGAATCATGGAAGTTAGTTTACGAATTATTGAATGGGTTAGTTAGTAGTTTATAAATGACGATCTTCTTCTTCTTTAAACAAATCGATGATACGGTCTTTGAATTTGCTCCAGAAGCCAGTTAGATTACGGCGCTTCCTCATTTGTTCTTCGCTGATTTCTGTTTCTTCAGGTACTGCCTCTAATTCACCACTAGCTGTTTTACGCAGGTTAGAAGGAACATCAACTTTACTATATCCTTTATCAAACTCTTTACGATTATGTTCAAAATCGTCATACCCCTTTAAGATCAAACCAATACACGTAGAGTAAGTTGGTTTAGACAGTTCTTCAATATGCCCTGCAGCCAAATGCTCATTGGGAAATCCAATCCGTGCATTCAATCCAGTCACATACTCCGTAAGCTGAATTAGGTGTTTTAATTGGGAACCTCCACCGGTTAATATGATTCCGCCATTAAGTGCCTTGTTATCTAATCCCACCTGCTTGAGATGATAGGTCACAAAATCCATAATCTCACTCATACGAGCTTGAATGATATTAGCTAGATTTTTTACGCTGATCTCCTTTGCAGGCATTCCGCGTAATCCTGGAATAGTGATATAGGCATTTGACTTAGCTTCATTTGCTAATGCAGAGCCAAACTGCACTTTCATTTGTTCCGCCTGTGTACGCAATACCCCTAATCCTGACTTGATATCATTCGTGATATTTTCACCAGCAAATGGTATTACGGCTGTATGCTTGAGTATCCCCTCATTGAATACGGCAAGGTCAGTTGTACCACCCCCAATGTCTACAATTGCTACTCCCGCCTCTAAGTCTTCTTGTCCCATTACAGCTGCTGAGGAAGCAAGTGGCTGTAACACTAGATCTTTAGTAAACAAGCCTGCCTTTTCAACACTACGGTTGATATTTCTAATTGCATTTTTATCTCCCGTGATAATATGGAAATTAGCTCCAATTTTTACTCCTCCATAACCAATCGGATTGGCAATGTTTGGAATATTATCAACTGTAAACTCTTGCGGAATTACATCGATGATTTGATCACCAGCAGGGATATAGGTCTTGTACTGATCATCAATCAACTTATCAATTTCTTTTTGTGTAACCTCTTCATCCGTACGGTGGCGCACCATATCTCCGCGCGTCTGTAAACTTTTGATGTGGTGACCTGCAATTCCCACATACACCTCGCCAATTTCCAAATTTGGATTAGAGGCAAAGCAGTTGTCGAGTGCGGTACGAATAGCTTTAATGGTCTCATCAATATTTAGGACCTGACCATGTTTGACACCATTGGAATTGGCTTTACCAAATCCAAGGATCTCCAATTTGCCAAACTCGTTTTTTCGGCCGGCAATCACTGCAATCTTGGTTGTCCCAATATCAAGACCTACAATGATGGGATTTTGGTTGTTCATAGGGATGTTTTTTAGTTGTTTATTTTTTTTGTGGGTTTTTGTATACTAACAGATGTATCGATTGGTAAACTATTTTTTAACTCGGTAGTAACGGAAATGGTATCATCTTTCAGCAATGGCTGCAAAGGCTTTGGCAAATAGCGAATTGAAGTATCCAGATCTGCCAAACGAGATTGCTGTAAGAGTTGCTGTACACTTTTTCGCAATTGGATGGAATCAACCTGTGGACCCACTCCATAACCGGCTACTACTTGGTTATCAAATCGGAGATCAACGGTTCGATATCGATTAAACCCTGACTTCACCAATACTTGCTTATAAAAGATGAATAACTTTTTTAATTGTGCAGGAAAATCTGTTGCTTGACCCAATTTCACAATATGATCACCTACAACCGGTACCAGCTCCCAATTCTGATCAACTGTTCGATCAATCTGTGCTACTTGTGCGTTCCAAAAACTATCATTAACAATCAGCTGCGCCATATCACGCATTTGAATGAGTAGCAGGCTATCCTTATTTTTTACCCCTGCACTATCGGGAATGCCTGTGAAGACGGGAACCTTTACAGTACGGAAACTAGCAAGTGGCATCAGCTGACCCCTCTCATCTAAATAACTAGATGCGCCATTTTGCGTAAATACGCGTGCGAGTGGTTTCTTTTCTATAATTCGTACATGAAGAATATCCTGGTTATCAAAATAGAGTTGTGCTTTTCGAACCCATGGGTGTTGCTGCAATTTCATTTCAACTTGCTGCATATTAAATAGTGAAAGCAACTCGCCCCTCACACCTGCAGTATGACTTTGTAATAAGCTGGCCACAGAATCCTGCGTTAAAAATGCACCGCCATAGTGCCCTTGGATTTCAATCGTATAAGAACGGAATCGCTCTTTATTACGACGGCCAATTGCAGCGACCAATAATAACGTCATGCCTGTTCCAATTCCTATCCAGAAAAGGAAAAATAAAATTCGCTGTATAATTCTCTTTATTTTCAACGCTACCTTATTATATTTTTCATAGTTGGCAGTAACTGGTCAATATCACCAGCCCCTGCTGTTATAATTATATTTTGTTCGTTTTCTTTTTTCATTTCTTCAGTAAACCAGGTCAACACTTGATTCTTATCAAAGAGTGCTACCGGTTTGTCATTTATATTTTGCTTAATCAACTCACTACTCACTCCCTCAATGGGTAATTCTCTTGCAGGATAAATGGGCAACAAAATCACCTCATCCGCACCTGATAAAGCCTCGCCAAACTCCTTGGCCAAGTCTCTTGTTCGCGTATACAGATGCGGCTGAAAAATGATTGTACATTTTTTACTTCCATACAACGAACGTACGCCTGTAATCAAGGCCTGCAACTCAGCTGGGTGATGCGCATAATCATCGATCCACACACGATTTGCATCTTTCCAGATCACTTCAAATCTTCGCTGCACACCTCGAAACGAAGCCACCGCTTTTTTAATCTTACTCTCCTCAATTCCAAGCATACTCGCAATAGAAACTGCAGCTACTGTGTTTTCTACATTGTGCAATCCACCCATTGAAAGCTCAAAACCAGCTAGTGTTTTACCACACACATGAACAGAAAAATGATAGCTACCCTTTTCTACTTTCAGGTCTTTTGCATAGCAATCCGCCGTTGTGTCATTCAGATGATAACTGCATAGCTGCTTGGCCCGTAGCTCTGTTGCACGCTTTAAACCTTTTTTGTAAATCAACAGTCCATCGGGTGCCACCAAACTGCTGAACTGCAAAAAAGCTTCCTCCATCTCTGCTGCAGTACCATAGATATCTAAATGATCTGGATCCATCGCTGTGATGACAGCAACCTGCGGCTTCAGCTTCAAAAAACTACGGTCATATTCATCTGCTTCCACCACACAGCAATTAGTCCTACTACTCCAGTAGTTAGTTTCGTAGTTACTCGCAATTCCTCCTAAAAAAGCATTGCAACCCATTTGGCTATCCCGAAGGATATGCGCTACCAATGTGCTAGTGGTAGTTTTACCATGTGTTCCTGCAAAACAAATGTTCAAAGAGCTATCAGTTATACGTTGAAGCAAATCACTTCGCTTCCATACTGTATACCCATTTTTTTTATACCAGTTCAACTCTTGATGATCCCCTGGTATAGCGGGAGTATAGACTACAACAGTCGCCTCTTTATCAACATTCTCAATTTGATCTTCATAATGAATGTTCATTCCCTGCTTTTCCAATTGTTGAGTCAGCGCCGTTCTGGTTTTATCATATCCACTAACTCTAATTCCTCTTTCTAAAAAAAATCGAGCTAATGCACTCATGCCAATTCCACCAATACCTACAAAACAGATCTGATCAATCCCCTCAGTACCCTTGAATGGACTCCGCAGCAAATCTGTATTTACGACTATCTGTTTCATTAAGCCTTTATCCTTTTCAATAACTCGACTGCAACACGTTGACCAGCATCTCGAATTCCTAATGGCCGAATTTGTTCTGTCATTTGTTTGCGTTTTTCTTCGTCACTACACAATTCAATTACTGCAGAAACCAATTGCGTCGCTGCCTCATGATCAGTAATCAATAACCCAGCTTGACGCTTTACTAACTGCATTGCATTTGCGGTTTGATGATCTTCGGCCGCATGCGGGAACGGAACAAAAATGGCTGGCTTGGCTACAACTGCTATTTCTGCAACGGTCATCGCACCTGCTCGTGCAACAATGAGCGTGGATGCAGCATAAGCCATTTCCATCTGCTGAATGAATGCGCCCGTCCAAACACCTTGCTTACCACTACAAACTTTTTCAGCTTGTGATGCGAAGGGTTTTCCTGTTTGCCAAATCACCTGGATATTAGCAGCTAATAATCGGTCCAATCCATTGCTGATGGCTTCATTAATGGAACGGGCCCCTAAGCTTCCTCCAACAACTAATAAGGTTGGTCGAGTTGAATCCAGCTTAAAGTGTTTACGACTCTCTTCCAAACTTGGCAAAGGCTGCGTAATAACATCTCTTACCGGATTGCCTGTGTAACAAACCTTTTCAGCTGGGAAAAATCGATCTAGTCCCAAAACACCTGCAAAAACACAATTCACTTTTTTAGCCAACAACTGGTTGCTTCGACCTGCATAAGAATTTGCCTCGTGCAGAAATGTAGGGATACCTTTTACCTGTGCTAATCGTAGAACAGGATAACTTGAGTAACCACCCACACCTAGTACGGCATCAGGTTTAAATTGACGCAATACTTTTCTGACCTGCCAAAAACTTTTAAGCAGTTTCCAGGGAAGTCCAATATTCTTTATCAAAGAGCTTCTATTAAAACCCGCTATATCGAGTCCCTCGATGGGATAACCCGCTTGCGGAATTTTTTCCATTTCCATTTTTCCCTTTGCGCCTACAAAGAGAATTTCAATAGACGAATCCATTTTTTTCAATGCACCAGCAATAGCTAATGCCGGAAAAATATGCCCCCCTGTCCCGCCTCCCGCTATAATGATTCGTCTGCTCATGCTACCACTGCCTTTGCATCTCCCTCTTTATCTTTCCCCTCTAATTGTTCTACATTTCGTGCCACACTCAAAATGATTCCAATTGCTAAACAGGTAAAGATGAAGCTGCTTCCTCCCATACTGACCAATGGCAACGTAACACCTGTAACAGGAAACAAATTGACTGTTACAGCCATGTTAGCTAATGCCTGAATGACCAGTGTAAAGCTTAGTCCTAATGCCAGAAATGCGCCAAAGGCAAATGGACAACGCTTAAATATTCGTATGCACCGATAGAGAAACACCAGATACACAAATACTATAAAGCCTCCTCCCAACAAACCATACTCCTCTATGATAATTGCATAAATAAAATCATTGTAGGCCTGTGGTAAAAAGTCGCGTGTAGTACTATTTCCTGGTCCCACACCCAACAATCCTCCTTTTGAAACCGCAATTTTTGCTTGATTAAC
>Ga0214917_10001490_pt1 | contig 29886 bp, 43 predicted proteins | sample LL_1208_BB_MetaG_FD_177983 | JGI IMG/M metagenome (GOLD analysis project Ga0214917, IMG submission 177983) | Freshwater microbial communities from Lake Lanier, Atlanta, Georgia, United States - LL_1208_BB | ecosystem: Environmental > Aquatic > Freshwater > Lake | place: USA: Georgia | collected... | reverse complement strand
TCTTGTAGGCCATCAGGTGCTGTCCAAGTAGCGCCAAGATTGTAACGTTTGTCTTGATCAGAGTAAGCATGGAATTCAGGAATGAGATGTTTGAAAGCAGCAAGGATTTGCATGTTGTTGTGTAGTAGGTGAACGTATGTCTTGGACTTACGTGCTAAGCACTGCCAAGTATTAGTGCATCATCAATTGTAGTTGCATCAATTTCAATAGCACCTGTCTTCCAGGTTTGGTCACCAGGTACTGGCTCAGTACCATAAAACCATGTGTCATAGTCATCTTCATTACGAGGATCATCTTCTACAAGAATGTAATGTCTTGTATTTGTTTCGATAAAAGTTCCAAGGTTTCCCATAGCCATGGCAAGCAGTTGGTCGTCGGTGTAGTTGTTGTTCATGGTAAAAGACCAGCTCTAGTATTAAGGCTAAAGCTGGTCAACCTAGCTTCAGCTTTTACGACTTTAACATTTCCTCTCGTGCTTGCAAAGCAAGACGGAACACCTCCGTGTACTCATCCTTTTGTTCAAGCGTCAAGCTGGAATTGCAAAGTCCTTTGATTTGATCAACGGACATCATTCCATTTGATACCTTGAGTTGAATGGTGAACTGAGGTTTGCCATCAAGCATGCACAACACAATGAAGTGTTGTTTCTTACGTACACCTTCAGCATATCCGGAGGCAGAGCCGACGCAGTTGCGTACAGCTTGACCCCAGAGTGCAAGTTGGTGGGTGTCATGTGGCTGAAAAAATGTCCATGACTTGTTGTTATGCTGAAGTTTAATAGGTTCAGGGAACAAATCTTGGGGCAGATTTTCATTTGGATTTTGAATTTTCCAAGACTCAGCTTGAACATAATCATGGAACTCAACCAAGCGCCAACGTTTAGGTGGATCAATGATATTGTCCGAATCAAGAACACGTCTTAACATTGACAACGTGTCATTCCATTCTGTAAGCCACAGCACGTGAAGACCTGTTTCTTCACTGTTGGTACGCATACGCTCCCGTGGATTGTTTGTATTTTCTTCGGCATACTTTTTAAGAATGTGAAAGAAAGAAGCAACGGGCATGTGTTGACGCAACCATTCACAACAACGTTCGTTTGGATTGTTGATCAACCGAACCATCAATAACAATTCAATGTTGCTTTGGTAGTAATCAATAGGACAATCAGGCCAAATAAGTTCGACATAATGAATTGACTGAGCAAGTTTAATAATACGGTTTAGACCACGTACAACATCTTTGTGTGCACGATTATCTGGATCATTGTAATAAGCAACGCAAGTATTTAGTTCTTGTTGCATCCACTTACGAAAAAATGGTGTATTAAATACACGTGAATACTTGGTGATATATGACAGTTCAAGATCTCGATATGTAGCTGAATCTTTGTACACTTCACTGCGTCTGTTGATTGCTTCCAGCAAGTTATCAACTGTTAGTTCCCAGCCCACATGCTTGTGTTTTGGAATCAAATCTTTGTTGATCTCTAATGCTTGCCAGATTTCTGTGCAACGCAAACGAGAGAATAGTTCATGGTGATCATCCCAGATAGGAATGGATTGCTGCAATTCAGTGCGAAATTCATCTAATACTGGAGCCATTTCCCGAGTCTTTTCATAATAACTATAAAGATGATGTGCACGCCAGTTGTGATCAGTCATGCCGTTGGCAATGTCTTGCTTTGTTACTTCTTTGCGATAGATGTAATACTTGATACGACCAACACTAATCTCTGAACACAATTCAATCTTGTCAAGAATGTTACGAGCTAAAACTTTACGTGTGCTTGGATTGTCTTTGAATGCAATGGCATAGCCATATACATAGTCTTCTCCTTTGGCTGGCAGCCATGCTGCGTACCAACATTGTTCGTAATGGTAGAGAATCGCTTTGATTGCAAGGCGAGCTTGTGGAGTTGCCACATCCACAGGCGTTGTAAATTTCTGAAAACGATAGCGTGCCGTATTGGAATTAATGTTGTCAATTGCATCCTGTTGCAATGATTCACGTACGATGCGATACGGAATCAAGTGTGGAATATTACCAAGTGGGTACTTAGATTTTTTGGATACACGTTTGTTGGCATGTTGTTGACGAGCCAAAGCTTTAAGCTGTGGATCATAAGCAATCAGTTCAGTTTGAAGATTGGATGGTAATTGAAATTGCATGGTAAGTTCGGAGTTGAATTTAAAGTAGTAGGCAGTTTAACGTCATGCCTAGGACGCGAAACAAACTAGTGATTAATTGTTCAACAACACGTACTAAAACGGTTTTAATGCGTGCGATGTTGATCTTTAACAACCTAAGGCATGGAAGGATTAGGTGTAACTAATATCAATCCAATCAAGAGAATTACCACGATTTAATTCATGGATAAACTCCTCTAGATCTGATGGATCACTAGGTGGTTTATCTTCTACATATGTAGAAGCAAAACACAGACCAGGTTTATGTTCTGCTGGTTCTTCCCATGTGGCAGGACTAACCTGCAGACGATCTTCTATCCATGCTTCTGCATAGACTTGATATTCATTATCACCTTCGGGATAAACGTCAACATGTCTTATAGCAGAAATGTTTGACATTAGATTACCTCCATAGGTTGACGAATGGGCGCATTGAACATAGACGTAGGTCCATACTCAAGTACAAGATCTGGAAAAGAATCTAGAATCTTTTGCCTGTTAATAGGATCAGCATAACGTAATGCAACAGCAAGACTTTGTATAAACTTACCGCCATGCTGTTGCATTAGATCGGTAAGCCGGTGGAATTCAGAAGGTGTCATACTAATTGAGGTGAGGTGGAATGGTTGTTTCCTCTGGGACTTACACACCGAGTTGGCGTCGGTAATGCCCAGATCTTTACATTAATTTAATATTTGGAATGCTTAGTCCTGTGCCAGGGATACTAAAAGATCCTTTGACACCATTGGGATTGGCATTGAGAGTTAGTTGAAGTGGACCAAGTTTAATTGACTTGGTAAATGATTTGACTCCATGTTCAGTTATGTTTACACCATGGATGGTGCGATCAAAACTAATGAGTGAACGTTTAGTCATTTCAGTTCCTCGGGTAGAAACATGTCAATGTCTGTTTGATCTGAGAAGTTTGTCATAACAAATTTCTTACCATCTGGTGTGACAAAGCCACCAATGAAGCCAGCACCTACACGGTTAGCTGCTTCTTTCATCTTTGCTACAAAGGCCATAGCTTGTAGTTGATCTGTGGCTATTGAGTTGGGAATGTTGGGAAGATTAGATGAAGTCATGTTGATAGGTTGGAGATTGGATTAAGGTAGTGTACTTGGTAGGTAAGGGATGGATAGAGATGTTAACAAAGGTTATTCATTAACATTACTAATAGAAGATTAGGTTCCCCCCTGGTACCCCAACGGGGGGTCAAGGGGGGATAGATGTCAGGACATTGTCAAGACATTATTAGAATACATAGTGTGTGTTGTTATTTTATGTATAGATAACCTCCTGCCCAGTCGGCACGCTCTAGACATTCTGCATAGGATGCATCGTCTAGTAGATTGTATCTTACATGTTTAGCCGGAGACTTCCAGTCTGCTGGTTTGTATACAGCACCTGTTTGTCTATTAACAAAAGCATGGACTGCTCTACCGTCATTTAAACCTACATTTTGAGTTACTTCAATTATTTTGTAATATTTATTACCTTTATTAACCTCGAAGGTTTTGACTCCGTAGCGACTAGGATATTGTTTTTCAAAGTCATTAATTAACTTTGAAATAAGACCGTCGATACGATCTTCTATTGTCTTTGTGGTCTCTTTGAGACTTGTTGTGGATGCTGTAAGCATGAGTTCAAGTGCAATGGGATGTAGGCAGTTTAATGTCATGCTTAGGACATGTAATTTAAGAATGCAATAGCTTTGAGTGAGCTCTTGCTATCTCATACATTTCATTAGCTGTTATTGGTAATTCACCCCCTGTATTGTCATACAGGTATTGAGGTGTTGGATCGTAGTCAAGTTCATTTTCTAGTTGAGGAATGATTTCTTCTTCTAGAAGAGCAAGCATAGAAGGTGTGAGGTCTTCACATCCTTGTGGACGCTTGCTTTCTCTGATTACAATAGCCTTGAGGTCTTTGAGAATACCTTCAAGAACAGTGTATTCATTGATGTGTGGTGTAGTGATAGTCATGTTGAATAAGAAGTTAAGGTTTGATTAGATATCTGGGACTTATACCACTACAGAGTAGCAGATGCCCAGAGTTATAATAAATATACACACATAAAGTATTGTTAAATGGGAGATTTTTTTCAAGAATTTTTAAATAAACAGCTAATGGAATCTATGGGAAATAGCGATGGTAATATGATGGGATTTAATCCAGGAAATTTTAAAGCTCCTAATAATGTAAACAATCCTCTTGCTAGTTTTATGCCTAGCATTAGTGATCTAATGGTTAATAATAATTCTTCTAATCCTGTTGGTGAGGTTTACCAATTACTAAGTGGTAGAACAGGAATCAATGCAAGAGATGAAGATAACCAAGGTTTTACTATTAATCCTTTAAGTGGAACTGCAAGTGTTTCATTAGGTAAAAATTTTAATCTTAATTTAAAGACAGGTAAAGATCCTGGAGCTGAATTAAAATTTAGATTTGGTAATAAAAATCCACAAACTAGTATAGAGAATACTTATATACCAGGTAATGAACGACCGTATAATCCTGATCAAGAAAAACTAAATACTTCTATACGAAAAGATGTAATTGATATGCGTCCTAATAGTCAAAACTTTATTGATACACCATTACCACCAGAAGTTTTAAATCAATTGTATAAATTAAACCCAGCTAATGTACCGGGTGTTCCATCAGCAGGTAGACAAGCTTTAATGAATATGTTACGTTAACTTTAAGGTGTGTTTATAAGTTGGCACCTTATTAATTCACTTGATTGTTTACAGTGATAATTCTGTTTGTCATAGGTACTATAAATAAAACCACCGCTTAAAGGCATTGTTATATAACCTGCTCCAAGATATTGGAATAAACATGCAACACTGGAGCACATAAATGAAATCATGATTTTAAATGCAGACAAGATAAGGTAACACTGGGACTTACCCCATGATGATGGGTGCCCAGGTATTGGTAGTTTCTTGTAGTCAAACAATACTTGATTTAGATCAAACCAAGAATTGTTAACCAACTATCTGGGTGGTCAGGTTCAACCTCGTCGTCACCTGGGGTGAAACAGACGCTATCGAACGACCACTCCTCAATTTCTTCATTGGTTGGGATGTCGTACCAACCTTCGAGTTCTTTGTCTTCGTAGACGGGAATCCAATAACACCTAAGGACTCCCCGTTTGTTTCTGTAAACGTTACCAGTGCAAGGGATTGCTCCCTTTGGTGCGTTCTGGAAGTCACACTCTGCTTGGTACTGTTGCTGCCCCTCTTCTGAATCGAAGGGTTCGTAACCGAAAGTTGCAGCGATTTCTTGAGTGATGGGGTGAAGCATGATAATAGTTCTGTAATAAGGATGGAAATGAGTGTGATGACAATAAGGATAAGGTCATCCTCAGTAAGTACTGATGTACTAGGCGTGTGTTCCAATAGGATACTCCATAGTAGGTTCAGGCATTTCTTCCCTCATAATCTTCTCTTGCTCATCAGCAATGTCAGAGAGGAAGTCAATTTGATCTGCGGTATATTCTTCTGCATACTCTGGTTCTTCAGTAGGAAATCTAAAGTTATAAGTAATACAATTATCGCCTACTGACAGTAATTCATAGTCTGTTGCAGGACATGTATTCAACCATGCATGGAAAGCTTCTTGAATAGTCATGATGTAAATAGATGTGAAGGATAAAGTAGACAGTGTCTGTACATTGTCATGACAAGTACGGACATAAGAAGGACAAGGCTTAGACACCTACGGGACATAAGTAAAACTTATATATGAGTAGGTGAATCTTGGACTTACACCACGAGTGGATGCCAAGGTTCATAGTCTTCTATTAGTGCCACACTAATTGTGGACTTTGCCTTTAAGGTCCTGTCGTATGTGCAGGTGTAGTAGGTCCAGCTGTTGGAGCTGTGATATCTACTCCCACAACTGCTGCGCCAGTGACGGCAGCAATGAGGAGTGCGAGGAGAACACTAAGTATGTTCCACCTGTTCTCATGTGATCGTGATCGACGGTACGAATCTAATGTTACGTACCTACCGTTCTTCATCTTGTAACTGTTTTTCATAAATAAAATAACAATGGTATAGCAGGGTATGAACCCTGCAGAAAAACCTGATATAACTATCAGGTTTAAGTGCAGAGATCAAACAGCTAGTGCTTCTTCTAACTCAAGATCTTCTGTTAGTGCCGCACTGATTGTGGGTTTTGGTGCAGTACCATTAGCAGCCTTTGGTAAAGCGCCAATGGTTGCACGTACTCCAGTCAGTGTCAACTCAGGACACTTGAGTGCCAACATCTTACCGTCTTTTAGGTAGTGCGTTCTGATTTTGTCAATCCGAACGTCATACTGGGACAGGATAAGCTGTTGCCCTACAACAAGTGTCTTGTTGATGTATGCAGTTAACAACCCATTAGAGTTGTTAAACTTAATGCGGCAGCTACTATTGAAGCGATCGTTCACTGCGACAGTAATCGCAAGGAACTCTTTGCCTTCATGGACGGCAACTTCCATGTATGTAATGTTGCCGATGATGGTGTTGCTAAACATGAGTTGAATTAAACGATGGTGAATGCAGAGTGAACTCTGCAGGAAACCCACCGCAATAGTACATGAGTACCATGCGGAAGAGTTGCGTGCAGAAATCAGACAGCGTTCTGTCTTTCCCAACGAAGCAAATCTCGATTAAGATCTACTTTCCGCTGGAGTACAACACAGAACGGTATAACTTCCTGGAATTGACAAGCATGATCCTGCCATTTGAAGAACACTTCTAACGCAGCTTGACGCTGCGCTTCTAGTTCTTCGTCAATGACAGGAGAATCTCGCCTGGCAAGCAGACGAGCATCTTGTGTCAACAGACGTTCAACAGCTTTAGGAGTCATTGAGTTCAGGTGGTGTAGATTAATGCCAGTGTTACCTGGCAATAACTGGGACAGGGTTTGCACCTGCCCACCCGCTTTAACGGATCAGCTAGTTACTGGGTATGCACGCATTTGTACTAAGACCTCAATAAAGATTTCGGCATAAGTGCTACCTGGAAAGTGTTGTTGGGAGTGACGTGCAATAACTGCAGCGTCATCTAACTCCTGTTCTGTAAAATACTGGCGAAGCTGTTGGTACGTTGTCATGGTATGAGCTAAGAAGTGCGGTGCCCATCTCCGCTGGGGGCAATTACTGCCGGAGGGTTTGCACCTCCGGACCCGCTTTAACGGATCAGCTATTAGTCACACGTACATTTGAGACAGGAATATAATCTCCTGTAATACGTGCATCAAGTTGTTGTTGTCTAGCCTTAATCTGACGGAGTTCGTACTCCGCATTGTGCTGAGCTAAGCCAGCATCAAACTCCATCCGTGCAACGGCTACACCATTGCGAATAGCTGCGACTAAACCTGAGCGAATGCCCATGCTGTTGGTGCTGTGCAGGTGCCCATCTCCTGCGGACTAGGCAATAGCTGGACCAGGGTTTGCACCTGGTCACCCGCTTTTACGGATCAGTTTGCATACATAGTGTCATCACGATGTTTCTCGCGAAGATACATGATGATGCCACGTATTTCATCCAAGGTTAAGTAACCCGTAGGATTAGATAATCCTGGTAACCAGGCTTCATAGGTCGTTGGTTGCCCTGGAGCTATAACGCCCATCAATCCGGAACCTTTCGGTCCGGTCACGATGGAGATGTCAAATCCAACAACTGGATCAACATATTCCAGATGCCAACCACCAGAGACGACTGAGTGTTGCACCCAACCAGAAGTTAGGTCGATCATAGATCTCTCCATAGTGCGGTGCCCATCTCCGCTGGGGGCAATACCTGGGAAAGGAATCGAACCTCTCCTACACCATCAAGTGTCTGCGTTGTAAGGATGCGCAGCCCCCTATTAACCACTAACTTAATAACAGTCTGAATACCGAAAACCCAGTGGTGACGGGCCTTTACCGGATTCGCGCCCTACACGAGGAGGGTAATTGATAAAAACAGTAAGCTTATCGTCTCAATAACACGTAAGCGAAGTAAGTTTTAAGCGAACGAAGTGAGCGTTGCTTCTTCTCTTGTGAGCGAAGCGAACTTTCTTCGTTACTTAACTCGTACTTCCCTTGACTAAAATGTAAGTAATACCCATACTCTTTTTTTTTCTTTACAGATACCTACTCGGTAGGGGGGTGGGAGAACGGTCAGGTAAATCTAATACCTATTTGAGGGTATAAGGGCGCCTTATATACAGTAAAAGTGTTATTTTGTCGTCCAAAACGTGTGTTTGCCCAAAAATTTAGACAAAAAAAACCGGGGTTTTATTCCCGGCTTTGTTTTAAATTACAGAATTTTATTATTATCCCTTCTTTGCCTTATATGCGAGAGTTGCTTTCATCGCTTTACGGAATGCATCTTCATCTGGTAGCTCATAAGCCAGTTCTTTTTTGGCGGAAGTAACAAAATCACGTACTTCAAGGGCGTCTTCACCCCTTTGTGCCTTTTCTAAAGCTTTATTTTTTATAGTTTCGAGTGCTTCTACTCGTTTTAGACGGGTTTCGTCGTCCATTCTGGTGCATATAGATTGTTCTTTAACTATAGCGCCCATATTTTAAGTTTTAAACAATATAATATTGATATACAACAAATAAAACGATAAACCTTTAGGTGTTTTATGGATTCTGCACTTATGTTTGCTGCATATCAAACGGAACAAGATAAGTTACGCCAACAGCCAAAGGAAGAAAACAATTTAGTTGACGCATTAGGTAAAGCAGCACTTGCGGCGGGTGTTGCAACGGCAGGTATTTTAGGTGGACGTCGTTTTTTTGCTAATAGGGGAGCAGCACCTACTTCTGTACTTAATACAAGTGCTACTACAGACCTTAGTAATATCAATGTTAATAACCTTCGTCGTGCAAGTGGACGCCCTCCTATAGATGTTACAGAAACTGTTGTGCCTTCTCGTCCTGCACCACGTCCTGCACCACAAACAACAGTTGAACGGTTAGGTAATATAAATGAAATTACACGTCAAGCTCGTAGTGAACGTCCACAAGGTATAAAATTTGTTGATCTGGCTGATGAAGTACGTACGTCAGTAGATCCATGGTCAGGTAAAGAAACAATCTTGACACCTTTTGGTTCTCCTACCGTACCTCCAGTTAGGAAAACAGAAACTATAACAAGAGGAACACCGTTACTTTCTCCAGCAGTTCCTGATGCTGTTGATCGTTTACTTGATGACTCTGATTTTTTAAAACTTGTTGAAGCAGAAGAGTTAGCAAAAGAAAATTTACTTTCTAGTAATAGATCAGAACAAGCAAAACAAGCAGCAAGAAAGCGGCAAATACTTACGGCAACAGGAGAGGATATTATTTCTACTCTTCGTTTAGAAGCTAATACTGCTGAAGCGGCAGCACAAGGAGATTTTACCCAACAGTATTTAAAGACTGCTGGCTATAAAGATGTTGATACTATGGTAGACCAACAGGTTGCTAATGTACCAAGAAATACTAATCAAACACTTAATGCTATTGATGCAGCAGAAGATCAACAAACTGGACGCGTCTATCAACAATTGCAACGTAATGAAGGTTTAGATCTTAACCAAATTGAGATCATGGAAGATATGGCGCAAGCTAATCGAAAAGCAATGATGGAAGAAGGAGAACCTACCCAGATGGTTGGGTACGAAGCAGATGCTTCTATCAACCAAGTAGCGTCTCAGTTACCAGATGGTTTACCTGTTGATCAAGCAGAAGGTGCTTTGAGTTTTGCACAAAAACGGATGCAAGAGATCCGTAAAGTACAAGAAGCACAAGGTTATCGTGGTTTACGTGCAGAAAAACAAATGTTACAAGGAGAACAAGGGACTCGTATTAAACAAGCGTCTGAGTTGTATGCGGCAACTGGAGATCCAAATGTTTTATCATTAATTTCTGAAACACCTTCTTTACCTATTAGTGTTCAACCAAAAACACAACAATTAATTACTACACAATCTTTAAAAGGTGATGCACCTTCCGAATTAAATACCTCTTCTCTTTATTCACCGTTTAAAGAACGGGAACTAAATGTTAACAAACAAGAAGATGTTGATATGCGTATGACAAACCGTCTTAGTGAGTTAGGTGCTAAGCGAGAAACTATACCTAAAAAAATTATTAATCCAGAGTATGCCGCTTTAGAAGAACAAACTAATATAGCAATGTATGCGATGGAACAAGGCGATCCTACTGCCGCTAATATTTTTTATCAAAATCGTCAAAAATTTAGAGAAGGAAAAGCTCCTCCTCGGGAGATTATTAATCCTGAATATTTAAAGTTATCTCAACAAATGAACGAAGCTGAATCATTGCGCAGAGAAGTACGTGACATTATTGAAAGTAAAAAAAGCAATGTAGCACAATTTCCGTCTGTGTACAGAGTTGCAGATTTACAAGAAGGTGTTCGTCCTTTTTATCAACAAACACCAGAAGGTGAAATTATTCCTGAAACTTTAGAGTTACGTAGAGGAAGGCCATCTAAACCTACTGGTGTTGTAGAAAAACCAGCTTCTGGAACATCAATTCGAGGGGTTGGTGGTGCAGTTGGAACAGGATCTGGTAGTACTCCTGGTGTTTATGAGCCAGGGGCAATTTTATCTGATGTAATTATTGAAAACGGAGAAGAAATATATAAACCAGTTATGTGGCAAGAAGGTACGCATCCTGTGAATTTACGCACTCCAGAAGGTTACGTATATTCTGAAGAAGCAACACAACAGCCAACAGCAATGCAAGGAATGCGTTATCAAACTCACCCCTTTGGAACTAAACCCCCAGAAGTTACACTTCGATCTTTTGATGCAGCCAAAGAAATACGTAGAATACAAAGAAGTAATCCACCAGACAAAGCACAAGCTCTTGTTAATTCTTTTCTTCAGCAACTTAAAGGAGGTTAATCATGGCAGAAAAGAAAAAAGATAAAAAATGGATTCAGAAAACTGAAATGAAGAAAGGTGTCTTTACGGCTAAAGCTAAACGAAAAGGTATTACCACTGCACAGCTACAAGAAAATGTTCTTTCGGCGCCAGAAAAGTATGATGCTGAAACTGTGAAACAAGCCAGGTTACGTCAAACTTTGGTAGGATTAAAAAAGAAAAAAGACGAGAAAAAAACTAAAACCTAATGGCACGTGACGCGAGACTTGACTTAGGGCGCTACATACAAAATCCCTTTAATCGTCGAGGAGAAATTTCCAAACGTTTAGATTTTGATGACTTGTTTCAATCTAAAGCAAATAGTGGAGAGTATCCTTGGAACCCATCAAAATTTAATGAACGTGACTTATTAAAACGTGCAATGACACGTAAAGTTACATTAAACCCAGATCTTAATTTTGTTGGTAACACTCCTTTCTTTGATGATAATTCAAAAGTAACACCACAGTACGAACTGTTTGAAGGGCTTGGTCGTTTTAATAGACCAGAAGATTATGACTTTGATGAAGGTAGAGCACGTACTATACAACGTCCACAAGAGCAACCTGATTTTAATACAGATTGGATTGAAGCATATAAATTAAGTCCTACTTTAAAACCAGGAAAAACAGCACGTAATCCAATGCCACGTTTACGTAACCCTGATCCGAATGGTTATCTCATGGCAGGAGCAGAGAAACGAGCTGAGAATGAACTAGAAGATAAACCTTCAATCTCACAACTGTTAGATCGTCAAGGTTTAATTAAAGCAGAACAAAAACAAGCAGAAGAAAAACAAGGAGAAAAAACTGCAAATGAAGAAGCTGTAGAATCTAATGTTTCTCCGGGTAAAACATAAGAGTAACTAAAGATAAAATAGTATTAATGCACATGGAAAATGTTTAAAATTGCGGGTCAACTAGCAGGTCTATTAAAAAACTCTGCTCCCGTAAAAAGGCTGGTAGCAGACGGTGGAGGCGATATGTTACGTGCTTCTGTACCAGGGGGCTTACTTACAGGCATATACACCACACTAGCCACTGGTAATCCAATAGCCGGTCTTACGGTAGGTGCAACAGATATTGGTTTAGGTGTAGGTGTAGGTAAATTGTTTAAAAAATATGCACCTGAGACCGCAGGTAAATATCGTAACTATGTATCAGATGAAACATTACAAAGATATACTGGAGCCGGAAGAATACCCAAAGATCAACTTAGTCGTGTATATGAACCTAGCTGGCAAGCTAACGCTGTAAATTTAGCAGGTAGTGTTGCAGCACCAATGTTAATTGAACCTTTATTTTATCCTCAACAACAAGCAAATATTAATCAATACGTAACACAGCAACAACAGCTTGGTCAACAAGAGATGTTAAATCAAATGTATCAAGCACAAACAGCAGACGGCACCTTGTATCAAACGCAAGGTCTTCCTTATCGTTCAACAATACAATACTAATGGCTGTATCAAGTAGACCAGAACAAGCACAGACGTTTCTTAAACGCGCAGCAGATGCTTACAATAATGCAATGCATTCTGTTGGCAATTTAATGCCAACGAAAATTAAAAAAGGATTTCAATCAGGTGTGGAATTAATGACACCTGAATCTAGACGTGAAATAACAGATGAACAAGGTAATCGTATTCTTAGTAGTATTTCAAATTACAGTACGTTTAGTCCAAATTTTAAAAAAGAATTAAAAGATGTAAAAGGTATTAGTTTTAATGAAACACCACAAGAATTTATAGGTGCTTATGCGGCTAGGTTATTAACAGATGCAGGTACAGATTCCACTCGTCATTTGTATTGGCGTTACAATCATCCAATGGCAATTGCAGATAAGCTTATTGAAAAAGCTGCTGGACCTGCATATAAACAATTTAACCCAACACAAAAAAGTCTTGTTAGTTTAGCTATCAGTGCACCTACTGTTGCTTCTTTGGGACACATTGATATAACAAATCCTTTTGAACAATTTAGATCAAAAGGCTTTGCTCAAACCTATGCAGAAGAAGGAGCAGAAGATCGACGGGAAACAAGTCAACCTGGTACTGAAGTAATTGAACGTTTGCTCCTTGGAAGACAAGGTCGCCCACTTAAATATGAAACAGCAAAAGAAGATATCCCTAGTTTGACACCTGAAAGATATAGTAATTACATGAAAAATTATTACCAAGATAAAGGTGTTATTGGTCTTGGTTTAATTAAAGGAACAATGGAAAATTTAGAAGGTGTACCAGAAGCTCGCATTGTTGGCTTTCCAATTGGATTACAGGCAGCAGGTGCATTAGCAGGAGGAGCAATGGCTCTCCGTGGCGCATTACAAACCCAACCACCTGTTGTTACGACAAAAGAACGTCGTGTTATTTCATATCCTGGCGCAAGTTCAGGCATTGTCGAAAAAGATATCAAGACAAAAGTACCAATGGCTACACGTAAGACAGCAAGTATTGCATTAGCCGGATCTTTAGTAGGAGCATTGGTAGGTAACTTAACTAACCAAGCTATTGCTTCATTAAATAATAATCCTGAGAACTTACCAAGTACAAATGAATACCGTTAGAGTATGTAGACTGGTAAAATTAAGTTAATAAGAAAAGTATTAAACATGGTACAACCTTTAGGATCGGAATTCCCCATGGAGGGGATGATAGGACCCAATAGTGAACTGGGCCGTATTTCCGCTAAAACTAGTATGTTTAATGCTAAAGAAGGTAAAGGTTATGAAAAATTACTGAATGCGTTACGACAAGCTGAAGCGGAACTAGCGCCTAATCTCCGTACAAATGTAAGATCCGTGTTACCTCCTGGAGCAACAATAAGTTCTGTAGCTGGTAAAATAGCAGGTAAATATATTCCTATTGCTGGTGCTGGATTATCTTTACTGCAAGGTGATGTTGGCGGAGCTGCAGGTGGTTTACTTGGCATGGGAGCTGGTACACTTGTGTCGCCTTTATTGGGACCTTTAGCACCTTTAGCACCATTAGTTGGATCTGTTGTTGGTGGAGGCATTGGTACTGCTGCACAGAAAGGTATAGGCGGACTTGTTCAAAGTGCTTTAGGTAATGCGTCAGCTAACACTGCTGCACGTGGTGAGTCTGCTGGACCCATCCCTGGTCTCCCTGGTATTGGTTCTAAAGAAGTTGGTGGGATGGATGCCAATCGAATGCTTGAGCTTGTACGCGCAGCAAATACGGGTCGTATTGAAGCTGCGCAAGCATTAAATCCGATGTTGAATCAAAACCTTGATCAACAACGTAATCGTCAGATGCAGTTGAATCAACAAACTGCACAACTTACTGGTGGACTTAATCAGCAAAGATATATGGCTGAACTAGCAGGAGGAGCACAATCAGAAACTGGTGCACTTACACGACAAATACTGACGACTACTAATCCTTACGCTAATTCCGCGTTCCAGTATCGTTAAATAAAATGTCTTTTTCAGGTTTTAACCTTGGTTCTTCCAACACACCTAGATATGGATCAGGTGTGAATTTTGATGGGATAAACACAGGAGCAACTTTTTACGGACAACAACCTTCAACTTCTACAGGTGTTGACTACAAAAGCTTTGGTGAAAGCATCAAAGGTCTTCCATCTGAATTACAAGGAAAAGCATTTGAAGATTTATTAAATAGATCAAGAAGTCAAGCTGATATTACTCAACTATTAAATTTTGCTCGTGAAGTAAGAAGTCCAGAAGCACGGAAACAAGCTCTTCAAGATGCGTTAGAGTATCAAAATGCGCAACAAGCATCAGCATTACCCTACAATATGTTAAATAAAGGATTAGATACTTTATCTAAACTTCCCGAACAGATATCTGCGAATGCTGCTAATCGGGCAATGTTAGCAGTCCTTGGAGCTAAATCAGTAACAGATGCAGGAAATGAGGCTATGGCAAAATCTCCTTTTGGTAAAGGTAGTTTTGTTTCGCAGGTTCCTCTTTCTCAACAAAGATACTTTAGTTAGAATAGATATGTGCAATATAATTAAATGGCAAGGAGGATAATATGTTACTAGCACCTTTAGCTGCTCCTTTAATTACAGGTCTTTTTAGCGGTGGCGCCAGTATGTTTGGCGCTAACAAAGCTGAAGAGGCTGCTCGTAGATCTGATAATACTTCACGTCAAATTGCACAAGGACAGCTTGCTGCACATAATGCAGGTCTATTAGAAGCAAGAGAAGCTGAAAAAGGTAGGCTTGGTTTTGGAATATGGGATAAGGTTTTTAGCGCTGGTACAGGAGCTGACCTTGATTTTGGAAGACAACAAAAAGCTTCTTTGTTTCAACGTAATATATTAGATCCTCTTTCTGCTGCTAATGAACGAGATGATTTAAGAGCAAGAATAGGAATGGAGGGCTCATCTGCTGCACGTGGATTACGTCAAGAAGCTAATCGTGAGGCTCTTAAAAGAACTCTTGCAGAGAAACAAGGACAAATGATGGGTATGTTTGGTAGAATTGCACCAATAGATACTTCCACACTTTTTACATAAGGAGATAAATTATGGGAGGAGGAGGAGGAAAAAGCGCACCGGCACCTATATACATGCCGCCGCCGCCTGATAATACGTTTAGAGATTTCTTAAACTACAGTCAACAACAAGAAGCACGGGCACAAGCGCGAGCTGATCAAGAAAGAGCAGATGCTAAGGCCAAAGAAGACGCACGTAAAGCATCAGGTGTTGCAGGCTTTGGTGGTTTACGTTCAGGTCTAGAATCACAGTTGAGACAAGGTTTAATTACATATGATGATGCTTCTAGGCAATTACGTGATTATGCTGGTAAATACGAAATAAATCCAGAAGAAGATGTTAATAAGTTAACAGATGTTTATACTAAGGAATTATTACCCGGACGTCGCTCTACAGGAGTTTCTGCGGCTTATCAAGAACTTTTGGGACGTGAAGCTACGGAGCCAGAAAAGACGGCTGCCTTAGAACGTTTTAATCAAGGTTATTACAGCAGTGTTCAAGACTTAAAAGACTCCCTTGCTAAAGGTTCGGAATATCAAGATAAGTTTCAAACAAGCTATCTTGGTAACTATTACGATACGATGTATGGTAAAGAAGAGAGGGATGCAGCAGGTAAGAGAACAGGTACAAGAAGCTTTAAGTTTGATAAATCACTTCTTCCTACTTACGCTGAAGGAACGTTAGGTAAAGCTGGTATTGCAGTTCCAGACTTCAAGGATACCTTTACAGGTACACCTGCTGAACTTGAAGAGCAAACACAAAATATTAGAGACACACGTAAGTATCTGTACAGTGCTGGTCTGACTAATCTCCAAGGTGATATTGACAAAGAAACACAGAAGTTAAAAAATAAAGGAGCAACGGATGTAGCTAAGATTGGAGCAACAGGCGATATGTACAAAGCGCTGATAGGAAGTTTTAGTTTTAATTAAAGATATCTTTGTTATAATTGTTTAGTGTAAAGGAACTTTAAAAATGACAGCTTCATCTGGTCAGGATAGCGCAAGTGATTTTGACATTAACCGTTTTGAGCAGCTCTTGGAGCGCCTCGAAGCATCTAAAGGTCGTCAACAGCGTCAGAAGTCTGTTGAAGGACGTCGTGATATCTTTGCCGGGGGCCTTGCTAATATGATGAGTAACTTCTAATTTTCTATAGGTACTGTAAGCCATGACTAGTAGCGTTCCAGTAGGACAAACTGATGCTGATGATTGGTTTGATTTAGACAAATATCGTCAAGCAGCTGGTGTGGCTTACGACTTTTCCAAGAAAAAGATGGAGGATGCTGGTGGACAGGAACGAGAAACTATCGGTAAAGGGGCCGAAGAACAACGTACCTCCGCAGAGCAGTCACAGCGCTTTAAAGAAAAGGACGAAGAACGCGATTACGGCCAGGCCCAACGAGCTTATCGATATTGAGTTATTCGATGGGTGGGTAGATAATTTAGATGCGTCTACCCAAGAAGCATTCTGTGCATTCGCCAAAGAAAATTACTCTGTAATAGAAGCATATCTTTATTCACGATTCCTTGGTTACAAAGGAACCGTAACTGCGTGCGAACTATGGGTCAAACAACATTACGATAAACCAGATCACCGAAAGAAACTCTTGTATGAAATTGACGAGATGCAAGAGGACGTACGTAAATTACGAGAAGATGTAGAGAATGGTGTTGTAAAACGTGATGCGGGAGTAGCTCGTATCGCTTCTATGCAAAAAGAAATTCGTGGCCATATTGACCAAGTAGAAAAGTTTACGAGTATTAAAGATAGAAAAGGTTTATTGATGGCAGGTGCTGACAGGGCTATACGTGAATTAATGTTTATCTTCAAAGACGATCCGATTGAGATACCCTTGGAAGAGGCAACAATGAGCGTATGGTCTAGAATGCAACTTGAGGAATGATTCTGTTAGACTGATTTTAAATTAAAAGTTTACAGTCATATGCCTAAAGGTAAAATGCCACCTCAGTTTCTTGAGTATCTCAAGAAGAAGGATGCCAAGAAAGAAGATGGTACAGAGATGAATGATAAAGAAAAACGTAAGGCTGCTCTAGATAAAGCAAGAAAATATAAAGATCAAAAAAACAGTAAAGCTAAAAAATAGAGTAGGATTCCATGAAGTTGGAACATTCTTGTGCCTAGCTATACACACCTTGCTTATCGACGTAATGCAAAAGCCGCTGCGCGGAATCAACAAATACGTATACCCAAGAATGTAGATGCTCTTAAGTTTGCGCAAGAAGACTTTGGTTTTTTTTGTGAATACGTAGCTGACAAGCCTCCTGCTGAACATCACCTGGAATGGCATAAACATTTCATAACAGAAGAAAACAGTAGCTGCCTTCTACACATTGCTGGACCAAACGTCGATCTATTGGCACCAAGGGGACCACTTGCCATTTCAATGCCAGTAGCAACTCCTAACGGATGGGTGCCCATCGGTGATTTACAATTAGGTGATTTAGTTTTTTCTGAGAAAGGACAAGTTACAGAAGTAATTAACATATCCGATTATGCATCGTCTCCAACTTGGGAAATATCCTATACAGATGGTTCATCCGTACGTTGTGACGATCAACATTTATGGAAGGTACGGCGCATAGGTTCTGATGCCAAAGGTGAATGGCGTGTCATGTCTCTTAATGAAATTCGTACACAAAAAACAATTGGAATAAAAGGAAACGGTAAAGTTGGTTCTCCAAGTAAACGTATTACTGCTACTTGTTCACCAGAAGAAAAACCTTGGCTAGATAGCAAGGGCTACGCTCGTTACTATATTCCTGTGACGGAACCAGTACAATATCCAGAAAAAGAACTTTTAATTGATCCATATCTACTTGGTGTTTTAATTGGAGATGGTTGCTTAAGCAGTGGAAATCTAACAATAACTAGCTCCGATTCAGAATTGATTGAACGTTGCTCTCAACTTTTACCTAAAGACTACACGTTCAAGAAGGCTTCCAAATACGATTATCGTATTTCGCATATTAAAGGTAGTCTTTTTTGTGGGGTACCAAATCCTGTAAAAAGAAATCTCGAAAAGCTTGGCTTGTACGGAAAAACATCAGTATCAAAATTTATTCCAAAAGAATACTTATTTTCTTCTGTTGCTGATCGTGAGGCGTTGCTACAAGGTTTACTTGATACGGACGGCACGGTATCTAGTTCTGGTTCTGTTTCTTTTTGTACTACATCTCAGCAACTTGTAGATAACATTATTGAACTAGTTCAATCATTAGGAGGTATTGCAACTAGACGTACTGCACAGTTCAATTCTTATACACTGCCCAACGGAGTAAAAACACGTACAACAACACCGTCTTACAAGGTAGGAATAAAACTACACCCTGAGATTAGACCGTTCTCCTTGAAGCGTAAAGCACTGAGGTATGCTCCTTGTACTAAATACCTTCCTTGCCGTGGCATTATAGATATTAAACCTTCGTTTGAAGAAAAGGTACGTTGTATAGAAGTTCAAGATGAGTGTCATACATTCTTAACAAAAGATTATATCGTCAGTAAAAATTCAGCCAAAAGCACAGTCTTGGGTTTACTTACAGCATGGGCTATTGGTATTCACACTAAAGCTAAACGTCCTTTACAAATTCTTTACTTGTCATACACAGTTGATATTGCACGATCCAAAAGTGCTACTATCAAACGCATCATTGAAAGTAAACGATACCAAGAAGTTTTTCCTACTGTACGCTTAATGAAAAACGTAACTAGTAATGAATACTGGTCAATAGATCATCGCTTTGCGGGTATTGACACAACTGGTGATGAACAGTTTACACTCTGTGCTGCAGGACTTAAGGGTTCAGTTACCTCCAAACGATCTCATTTAGTAATGATAGATGACGCCATAAAAAGTTCGGCAGATATTTCAAATCCAGACATTAGAAAACAAATGCAAGAGAACTGGAACGCTGTGATCGCACCTACTATGTTTGAAGGTGCACGAGCAATATGTCTTGGTACACGCTTCCGACATGATGACATTCATGCGACAACTTTTAATGAACAAAATAATTGGATGCAGATTGTTCTTCCTGCAATTAAGCACAATCGCATAACAGGAGAAGAAGAGTCTTATTGGCCTGCAATGTGGTCTTTGGAATATTTAAAGGAAAAGAAACGACAGGCACCTATTGCTTTCTCTTTCCAATACATGAATCAAATCGTTAGACAAAATGAACTTTCCTTGGCACCAGAACTAATAGTTAAAGCAGAAATTGCAACGGAGTTTGATACTCTTGGCGTTGGTGTTGACCTATCTGCTGGTGTCAAAGAAAAGAATGATTACACCGTTATGGTACTAGGTGGACGTATAGGCGATCAGATTCATATCATTGATTACAGACGAATACGAGTCATGGGAAATCTAGAAAAACTTGACGTACTTAAAGAACTTCTTAACGATTGGTCTATTCTTGGTAAAGATGAAAACAATAATTACTTCCCGACTTTTGCAACAGTTGACATATGGTCTGAAGCTGTACAGTACCAGGCATCCCTGGAAGCAGACTTCAAAAGAGTTTGTTTAAATCAAGAAGGTCTCTACAATATTTTGTGGCATCCCGTCAAAGGTTTCCGTGCAGATAAGCTTGCAAGGTTTCGCGGTATTATGGGTATGTTTGAAGATAGAAAAATAATCTTTAATCGATTTAGGAACTTCACAAATCTCTTCGAGGAACTCACGAACTTCGGCGTAAGTAGTCATGATGATTGCGCGGATGCCCTTGTGTGGTTAGTAAATGGTCTAGCACGGAAAGGTCAATTACACCTAGATTTCTAATTCTAAAGATTTTATAAAATTACAAAGATTGGTTACAGCAGCAGATCTTAACGTATAGAATAAAAAATGTGAGGAATCCCTCACATATCTACATGTTTCTTAACGTCCTCATGGTTTCTACTCTTGCTCCACGTTCTGGCGTGGCTGGGTGGGATCAGTTTTGTGAGTGGGTTTCAGGCACCGAAAATCGTCTTTATGTCGGTTGGTTTGGTGTACTTATGATCCCTTGCCTACTGGCCGCCACCATTTGCTTTATCATCGCTTTTATTGCTGCTCCACCTGTTGACATTGATGGCATTCGTGAACCTGTTGCTGGATCCCTCTTATACGGAAATAACATCATCAGCGGAGCCGTTGTGCCAAGCAGCAATGCAATCGGCTTACATTTCTACCCAATTTGGGAAGCTTCTTCGCTTGACGAGTGGCTCTACAACGGAGGTCCCTTTCAGCTCATCGTCTTCCACTTCCTCATTGGCATCTTTGCTTACATGGGACGAGAATGGGAACTTAGTTATAGATTAGGGATGCGCCCCTGGATCTGTGTTGCGTACTCTGCACCAGTAGCTGCAGCAACTGCAGTGTTCCTTGTGTATCCCTTCGGTCAAGGTTCATTTTCTGATGCGATGCCCCTGGGTATTTCAGGCACCTTCAACTACATGTTTGTGTTCCAGGCTGAACATAACATCCTTATGCACCCTTTTCATATGTTGGGTGTAGCTGGTGTTTTTGGTGGATCGTTATTCAGTGCTATGCACGGTTCTCTTGTCACTTCCTCATTGGTACGCGAGACGACTGAAGACGTATCTCAAAACTATGGCTACAAGTTTGGTCAAGAAGAAGAAACCTACAACATCGTTGCAGCACACGGCTACTTTGGAAGACTTATTTTTCAGTATGCCAGCTTTAACAATAGTCGTAGTCTTCATTTCTTTCTTGCCGCTTGGCCTGTGATCGGTATATGGTTTGCTGCACTTGGTGTATCAACCATGGCATTTAACTTAAATGGTTTTAACTTCAACCAATCTATTGTTGATAGTCAGAATCGTGTGGTGTCTACTTGGGCTGATATTCTCAACAGAGCTGGCCTAGGCTTTGAGGTTATGCATGAGCGTAATGCACATAACTTTCCTCTTGACCTTGCAACAACTGAGTCTGTTCTTGTAGCACTAAAGGCGCCAGCCTTAAGCTAAATTTAAAATAAAATTATCGACTCGACTGCTAACACGGTCGGGTTTTTTATTGTAGACTAAAGGAAAGAAATCTAGCACTTTGGGTCCCGAATACGCTGCTATCTTTTTGACTGCGGTCATTTCAGCGATCACAGGTGGTTCCTGGGTGGCTAATAAACTGTTGTCCCGTCAAACGGAGAGGATCCAACAAGGCGTGGAACACATCAATACACAGAGACGTAGAATCGACAATCTAGAAGATGAAGTAAAACGCTTACCAATGGATTACGTATTAAAGGTTGATTTTTTACACGAGATTACAGAAATGCATAGTAATTTTAGACAGATTAACAATAAGCTTGATAAGCTAATTGAAAAGCTTTTAGCAAAATGAGCTACGTACTTGAAGTTCAAGAAGATGAAAACGGTGATTGTTTCATCACGCTTCCAGAGGAAGTAATCGACGAGTTAGGCTGGAAAGAAGATGATGTACTTAGTTGGGATGTACGTAGTAACGGCATTGTTCTAAGTAAAGTAAATGACTCAAGCGGTTATGAGGTTATAGAAGAGTAGAATACAAAAAAAGTAAGTAGTTAAATTATGGCTGGTTATTATGGCGGAGAACGCAACGTACCTGGAGCGGTTGGAAATATAGGTGGTACAGCTAATAACTTCCTTGCTGGTAACCCTAGTTTTGATGTAAATAAAGGTCCAGGTCCTTTAGGTAATCGTTCAGAAGAACAGATACGACGTCTTCTACAGAGCACTCCAAATAATCAACAGTTACTTGAAGAAATGAAACGCCGTGGAATTACTCCTAGTGGTGGTCCACAGCTTCCTTTAGACGGATCACCTTTTGGTTCTAGTAACCTTGCCGGTGCAACAGCACAAATGAATCCAAATCAGCCAGGTAATTTTGCTGGTTTTATTGATCAATTACAAGCACAAAATCAAGGTCCTAGTACACCTGTTAAATATTATCCTGACGCGTTTGGCGGAAAAGGAGGAATCTTGCCTAACCGTGGTGCAGCAGGCCCTACTAATGTGCGTCCAAAGGAATCTACCCCTCTTGCTCAAGATTTTACTGAAGATTCTGATGGCATGGAACAGATGTTAGCGCAGCTTCGCGAAAACCAATATTCTTTACCAAACGGCTTTATTAATAAATATGTTTCTTAAATCTGCTAGCATTTAACAAAGGTAATAATTAATGGACGCTAAAGCCAGGCTTAAAGAGATTATTGATTCCTACATCGAAAAAGATGGAGGAGCTTCCGTTGATACTGGCATTGTTGCGTCCCACTTAGCACAGATGAAGTTGTTTGGCATCCGCCAGGGTGTTGAATTCTTTCCAGCTCAAGATAACTTTGGTAATCAACGCAAAGACTTTATCGACCGTGTAATTAAATTCAATCAAATAGATACACGCCTAGACTCCATCTGGGACTACTTCCTATGTGATGGACAAGGTCTTTTTTACATACGTCCCACAGAAAATAATTATCGCCTTTACTTCTTTAGACGTAATGAGTATAGGAGTTTCTATAACATTGACGGTGAGTTAGACGAAGTTGTAATTATTTATAGTTATAAGATACGTCAAGGTTTTGGCTTTCAACAAGATATTATATCTTCTGCTATAACAGGTCCTGCTTCCATGGGACAAGGTGGAGTCAAGCGTTACATTCGTCTTTCAATTAAACGTAAAACAATAGAAGAGACACATTCGGAAGCAGAACTTTCATTCGATACTAACTATCAAATGAACTCCGGGCGTACAACCACACTTAAAAATACTCTTGGTTTTATTCCTTGTGTTGAGATCTTTAACAACACCAAAGGTTTTGCAATGGAAGGCGTTGGTGAATTTGACGCCTTAGCCAACCATATATGCACGCATGATGACTTGGTGCGCACCATGCGGAAGAATGTTACTTTCTTTGGTAGCCCAACCCTACTTTCTTCTCGTCCTAAAACGGACTTAATGGAATCTAGTAGCGACACTGCTACTGTGCAACGTCCTTCTATTGCAGCAAACTCAGGCTTTGGTGGTGCAGGACCCTTAAGTAGATCTCAGTTCAAATCTGATCCTATCTATCGCGGTATCGATGGTCAGCTTCGCGTACCACGCATCATTGCAAACCTTGAACCCAACGATCGTGTTGGTTACATTGTTCCAGATGCGATTACAGGAGATCAAAATTCTTTTGCACGTCAATATCGAGAAGAGATACGTACATCTCTTGGTGGTGTAGACGAGCTATCTATATCTGCAGGTGTAACTGCAACAGAATACAAATCGCTATTTGGTAGAGTATCTGCCACTGCAAAGAAGAAGGCAACTGCTATTTACACATATGGGATATGTCGTTGTCTAGAACTTATCTTATTCCAAGAAGAAACTTTATTCCGTAACACATTAGCAGCGGCTGCAGGAATTGAAAGACCCCTGGAACTTCCCGAGCAAGCTACTGATGAAGATACAGCAGCATATAACGAAGCCATGGGTATGTTTGAGGACCAAGTCAAAAAGATAATGATGGCTTGTCTTAAGACTCAACAAATACCACCTGGTGTATTAGGACTAATTCCAGATGGAGATGTGACGGTCCAATGGCGTTGGCTGGGTCCTGTCTATGAAGACTCAACACAAGATATTCTTAATAACTCGATTGTTGTTAGGAACCTACAGGAATTAGGTGTTGATAGCATTGAAGCACTGAAATACCTTTTCCCCTCAAAAACGGAAGAGGAGCGGGCCGAGATGTTATCTGGGTTCCCGTTCAGGATGGTGAATGAATTACAGAGTGCATACTCTCAATTTTCTCGCCTGGTGGGGGGTATGATGCAGACTCCTCACCCGCAATCACCGGACTTACCGATGGCTGCGGATCCAAGATTGGATCTAACTCCATATCTGTATCGTACATTAGAAGCATTACAAAAGGAGATGAGTTATGCAGGACGCTACCGTCCAATCGACCCCACAGATGAGCCAAGTACCAGCAGCCGTCGCTCCGAGCAATTACGTGGTGGCAGCACCACAAGCAGCTCCGGTCAGCTACCAGGCAGCACCTCAGGCTTATCAAGTGGGTACGAGCTACCCCCAAGCGGTACCTCAGGCGAACCCCAGTTACCAATCAAGCCCTACTCAATACGCCCCCCAATCCCAACCGGCGGCACCTCAGAGCAACCCATGGGAGTCGGCGTTCAACAAGGTAGTGGGGCTACTGAGCGCACCAGTCCAATCCCCGTTCCAGGGTCAACCCTCTCAAGCGGCACCTCAGTATACCCCGGCCAATTACGGAATTCCGTACAGCCAAGCTACGCAACAATCGGCTCCGCAGACCTGGCAAGCCAACCAGGCTTACTTGCCCAACTCTTCCCCAATCTCCTCGACAGCATCTTCAGCGGTTCAGGATCAACAGGCGATAAATACGGCGGTAGCAGATTATTACAATCTGAGCAACGAGACTCGTCAGGTTCTGGACGCGTTCGGGATGGAAGCTCCGGCAATCCTAAACAACTACGCTCTAAACCTGGAAGCGATGGTGGACAGCGCCGTCGCATGGGGAAACCGCGCAACTAACTGCATTACCGGTTACGCCAACTTTGCCGTTAATGAGCACCAAGAGAATCTTGCTTATAACGAGATTCTGACTAACCCTGATGTACTCAGCGACTACACACTTAAGTTCTTCGGTCCCGAAGGTCCTTATCCTGTGTACGAAAATGAAGAGCAACTAGCTACTCGTGGTTATCCCACCCAGCCTGCTGGTTATGCACAAGTAGGTCAGTTCCCTGCACCTCCTGCTGCGGCTGCTCCTCAAGCCCCTGGTAACTTTTGGGGTGAATTTAACGACACAATGACACGTGATCCACAAAATGCTTGGCGCATTTTGAATCAAGCACAACCTCAAACTGTTGCAAACAAATTGTTTGTAATGGAGTAATACATCAGCTTGTAATGAATAAATTACAAGCTGTTAAAATCATGTTAGATAAGACATATAATGTCTGAATCTTTCACCCTGTAAAAACATTCCCCGAGAACTGGAGGATAAAACAAAGTGTTCATTGATAACGATTTTCCAAAGATTCTAGGTGCGGAACTTTACCGTCCTCACCCTGCTTATATTGCGGAAATGGCTGTTGAGCCCGTGGTCGTCCACGACTTTACACGTCAACCTGGTCAAACTGTACAACTCGACCGCTACAAGTTCTGGGGAACCCCTGGCACCAAGGATAGCCGTGAGCGTATTGCTGACCAGACTATTGGTACCGCCAACAGCCGTAACATCACCAAGGAGAAAGTTCTTGTGGTGCTTAAGGAGTACACCGGTCCTGCGGACCCTGGTGATCCTACCCAACCTTCAACCTTTAAGATTGCTCGTGAGACTCTAGTTACCGCTCAGCGCATGTTGCTGGACACAGGTAACTTGAATATGTTCCACCAATCTATCGGTAGCCTCACACTGTTAGATGACTATCGTCGTTGGCGCGATCGCGTCTTCCTTGACGAATTAGCTAAAACTGAAGCTAATGGTAAAGCTTCTGGAACCCAAGGTGGTTACTACTTCGCTGGTAACAAAACCAAAGATTCATCTAATCGTATTTCTTACACAAATACTGAGTATACAGCGGATCTCCAGCAGTTCCATGTAGCTACTGACTTGTTGACTGTAGTTAAAGATTTACGTAAGCGTAACGTACCAAGTTTTGCTGATGGTTTGTATCGTTGCATTTGCGACCCTACATTCATGATGCACTTGCGTCGTGACCCTGACTTCCGTGAGATTGCACGTTATGCCGGTAATCCCGGTCAAGGCATGTACATGGCTAACCCCATGATGCCTAATAACGCCAGCTTCTTCATGGGTCCTCAAGCTGGTCAAGCTTACTTCTTGGCTGGTGAACCCGTAATGCCTACTGGCGTTCAGTTTGAAGGTGTGAAGTTTTATGAGTCAACTAACTTCCCAACCAAAAACGTTACTACATCCTTCAACGACACAGGTGGTACCTACACTTCTCAAGAAGTTGCACAAGGTTACTTCTTTGGTCCTCAAGCAATTGGTGTTGGTATTGGCGGTCCTAACGCGCAAGTACTCATCAACAATAATGATGACTTCAGTCGTTTCATCATCTTGATTTGGCAACTGTATGCTGGTTTTGAAGCCTTGAACAAGGACTTCGTTACTACCGCATTCAGCTACGTCTCTGATGACGGCACTGTTTAAACATAATCACTGTAATAATCTCCAAGGAAAAAATAAATGACTTATTTGTCCGCTAAGAAAATCTACCCAGGCAATTGGGTAGAACCCCTGAACGGTTGGTACAAAAACATTGATACCAACGACAACGGCTCTAATGATTCAACTAAAGGTGGCCCTACTTCTGTATTGGCTATCCCCGGTTATCGTTATTTTCAACAACGTGGTTATGTCGCTGTAACCGCAACATCCGGTGCTGGTGCAGTATCTTCTGCTGATGTGATCGTTCCTTCTCCTTATCAGAATGACGACACACGTACCAACATTACTGGTATGGTGATCTCTGGTTCATCTACCCTACCTGCTTACGTATACCGCACTGCGATTTCCGTAGCTTCTGGTTGGGGTGATGGTCGCGTTGCCTCTGGCATCTATGCCGCAACAGGTAACGTATTATCATTTGGTCGCAGTAATGCTGGCTCACCAACCGCTGCATCTGGTGTTGGTGAAGGCGTTATTCAAGCAAACCTAACCTCTACAGTTTCAGGTAGCCAAGCTGGTGAAATCTTGTTTGCTGCAGGTGTTCAAGGTTTTGGTACTAACCCGTTCCATATTGCTTCTGGTGCAGCAGGCGTAACAGCAGGTAATGTTAATTACGCTGCCACTGCATCCACCACCATGAAGGTGTTTGCAAAAGAGACAGCTAACAGTACAGCTACTTCTGGTGGTTTCTACATTTCCAGTGGTGATTCACTTGCTGGTCGTGTAGGTTACTTTGTAGTTGAAATATGCTACATCCAACCTGATGAAGCTCCTGGCTACGAAGATATCGATAGCTACTTAATTGGTCGCACTGTTAGCTAATTAAGGTAAACTAGGACCAGAACACTCTTCTGGTCCTTATGCTCTATCAACACAAAAAGACAGGCGCACGCCTCAAGGTTATAAGCGAATGGGATAACGGCGATTGGTTTATGGTCGAAGACCAAGACGGACGTTTATTTACAGCTTATAAAACTGAAATATCTCCTGATGAAGATGCCACTAAAAAGGTAAAGACTCTTCAGGTAAAAGATAAAGCAGCAAAAGAAGAGCCACGTACCTTTCCTCCTGATCATCGCTTGAATGTAAATTCAGCAACTGCTCAGATGCTCGCAGATCATATCAAGGGCATTGGTCTTAAGACCGCTCGCGAGATCAAAGATCTTCAAATGTCCTTATCAGGTGAAAGATTCAACAATCTCGAACAACTGAGACAGATTAAACGAATTGATTGGGAAAACGTTTTTGCTGCTGATTTAATACGTGTCTAGCACTCATCTCCTATTTACCCCTGGGAAACCAGGGGTTTTTGCTTTTAGAATAAAAGAAAAATAAAAATACAAATGGCAGGTTTAATACCAATAGGAAAAATTGCTAGTCCCGGAGAAGATGTCTTTGCGACTACTGGACCACATCTTGATGTACGTGTAATTCCACAATTTGGAAAAGATAAAGGTAAAAAAATTAACCCAGAGACAATAAGATCTTTACTTCAAAACATACAAGCTGCAGGGAAGCCTATCGTACAACAAGGCAAAGATGGTCAATGGAGCTGGAACAGTCCAATCACATCACGCTTTGGACCACGCTTTGCACCTACTGCAGAAGCCTCAACGTACCATGAGGGAATTGATTTAGGCATTGGCGCTGGGACGCAATTAACTTATAAAGGTTATGGTACCTTTACACCAAATAAAGGTTATGGTACTTTATCAACTACAGATCCAAAAGGACAACCTTATGATATTCAGTTCTTACATACAAAACCAGCGGCGAGTAGTACAGTTGCATCAATTACACCGGCTGTAACTACACCTGCACAAACAACAACATCCACTGACGCACGAACAGAAGATATACTTAAAGCTTTTTTGTATGGTGCAGGATATGCAGATAAAGCAAAGGAAACACCAAAGACATTTGAACAACAGTTAAAGGAAAAGTTATTAGGTAATGTTTTAAGTCAAGCACTTAATCCACAATCTTTCTTGTCTTCCTACTCAACAAGTAATCCGTTTATACAAGGTAAGTCTGCAGCAACAGATGATTTCCTTAACAATGTGTTTAGTTGATTATATGCTTTTATAATAAATAGATAAGGAGGAATAGAAGTGCAACTCTCTGACTTCGACAAAAGCAGAGTTAGATACCATCTGGGCTACTATGTAGTTTCTGTTCCAGCGGGAGATTATGCTCGTTTAGAAGAAGCTCTGAACACTGTTCCTGATTCTTACTTCTACGACAAAATTGCTATTCAAATAGGTCGTTGTGATACGGCTGAAAAGAAAACAGAAGTTGCCTCTTCTCCTTCCACACGTTTAGAAAGTATTGCAGGTGATGTGGATCGCACGATCCGCTCTAGTAATACCAAGGAAGCCTTGAAGGTTTGGGATGAAGTTTACCTTTACGAAACTAATCGTTTAGCTGGTATTCTTTACGTTCCAAACTACAAAGATCCTTTTCAAGCCAGATACCGTTACGAACGCTCTGGTGCTGAATTTATTCAGGCTTTACCAGGGCCTGCCGATACCTCAGTTGGTTCTCGTATTTACCTTAATCTTGCTTGGAGATAAACAATGGCAGAAAAACTCTCTCGACTTGAAGCTTATGTAAGTGGTAAACTTGCAAATGAATTAACGTACGCTGGTGACCAGTTTAAAAAAGGCAATATTCCTTATGTAGGCAAACCTAGATTTACGCCAGAACAAATGCGTTCAATGACGGCTCCGGGACTTGTACGGTATCCACAAAACGTCCCTGGCACCAGTTTAAATGCAATTCAAACTGGTAAATACGGACCTACTGATTGGAATCCAAGTGCCAATCCGCTTCGCGTTCCGTCTGTTCCAGCACTTCAACAAGGTGACGCAAACCGTGCTTATCAACAGGAAGTATCTCGTACTGCGCAATTAACAGCACAGGATCCTGAACTTCAACGTTATGAAAATGCACGTAAAATTGCTGCAGCTCAAGGTGCTACACCTGAAAGCATTAAGACAGCAGAAGATATTGGCATGCAAATCTGGGCTAAAAAGTATGGTGGTCCAGGTGGTTTAGCTAGTAAAGTAA
>Ga0214917_10001489_pt1 | contig 29900 bp, 27 predicted proteins | sample LL_1208_BB_MetaG_FD_177983 | JGI IMG/M metagenome (GOLD analysis project Ga0214917, IMG submission 177983) | Freshwater microbial communities from Lake Lanier, Atlanta, Georgia, United States - LL_1208_BB | ecosystem: Environmental > Aquatic > Freshwater > Lake | place: USA: Georgia | collected... | reverse complement strand
AATTTCCACGTGAAAGTTCAAATCAGCCAACGATTTACAGCTTTTTTGTGTATTTTTTTCTTTTCGCTAAATCGTTGATTATTAAAGTATAATTTTTTAATCGTAAATACTTGCTTTAATATTCGTAAACACCTGATAATCATATATATCTGTATGGCATAAGATGTTCGCCATGAATGACTTATGCGTTTTACCCATATTTTGGCACCGCGATCGCTTAAGGGACGCTTCCTAGCCACACCCCTAGCACTTCCAACGGATCAGACTCGCCGAATCAGAAGTAGGAGATGACGTTGACCTTGCCGGCTTGAGGGGAAGTGGTGTTCTCCAAAATCTGGCCGGCCGCGATCGCGTTGTTGATATCCGTTGGGCTGGCAATCGTCAGGTTCAGCACATTGCCAATCTGAAAGGTGCTGGTGCCGGCAAAATTCAGCATGCCGGCCTCCGTCGTTCCGTAATTCCGGTTCACCAGACCGGTTTGGACATACAGGTTGATCATGCCGTGGTTGCGCACCACGGTCATGAACGAATCCTGAATCAGCAGCGTGTTGGCGCGGACGGTGATGGAGTTCATGGCCGTGAGGGTGGCGCTGTTCAGCCGGACCTGCTTGGCCGCCAGGTCGATTTCGTTGGCATGCACCGCCCGGTTGCCCAGCTCCCCAGTCACACTGCTGTCGATGGCGCTGGCCAGCTTGGTGGCCACGGGCAGCGAGCCCTCCAACTGCATCTGGCCGTCCAGCTGTCCGCTGTCGTTGACCGCCATCATCTGGATCTTGGCGTCCGCGTTGACGGCCATCCCGGTCAGCTCCTTGATTTTGAAGTCCCGCACCGTGGAACCGCTCAGCAGGACGCGGCCGCTGTTCACCCCGGTCGTTTCCAGGCGCGTCCCGTCGAAGCTGCGGATGGTGAGGTTGCGGAGCTCCAGGGCCATCTCGCTGCGGATCACCGCCAGACTGCCGGGAACCGGCGCCAAGCCCGCCCCGGTGTCCACCTCGGCACCTTCCAGACGCACCTGTTGGGCAGCGTCCGTCCCGCCGATTTGGACCGTCCCCTTGGCATCGATCCGCAGGGTGGCATCGCCCGCCGAGCCACTTCCCAAATTGGAAAGGCGGGCGGTTTCCATTTTTAAATCCCCGAGGGACTGGAACTCCACGCGGGCCCGATTCGCATCGAGATCCACCCCGGCAAAACGCAATCCATCCTCGCCCGAGACTACGATCCAGGAGGCCGGCAGGCTCGTGGGAGGCTGTAGGGTGATCGACAGCGCTCCGTTCAGGATCCCGCCGGCATCGTCCCAGACCGGGAAGTTAAACTTGAAATAAGGATCACCGTTGACGTCGAAATAACCCACGGGATTTCCGGGGCTGGCCAACGGGTTGAAGTAGAATGCGTAATCGGCGTTCTGATTCAGCACCCGGTAATTCAGAGAGCCGAAGGGGGGATCGCCGGTGAACAGTCCCCCCCAAACCGCGGTGTTGCCGAGGGACACCCGATCACCGTACATCGCCAGATTGGGCCGAACCGAAGTCATGGCCAGATTGACCGGACCGGAACCGCCTTGGATCAACTGACCGGCGGCAAAAAAGGAAAAATCCTGGCCGAGGCGCAGTTCCACCGGGGCGGCGACCCCTGAAATTGTATCTTGCAGGGTCAGCACGGCTGACGGGTCAAAAAAGTCCGAAGGCCGGCCCGTGGCTTCCGCCAGCCGGTCCGAGAAATAAAAGTAGGCGTCGAAGGCGGCGAGATCGGCCGGATTATCCGGACCGCTGGGAAGGAGCCGGAGGGGATTCGCCGCTTGGATATCCGTTGGCAAGAAGAGGGGGGCGGTGGAAGCAGAGGCCGTCAAACCGTCCGAAAGGGCGGTAATCGTGAACTCCTTCAAAGTCAGAGACGTGTCGGACGGGAAGCCGGGAAACAGTTCGGCGGGATTCAGGCGCAGTGTCACGGAAGAGGATCCGGCGGGAATGGTCACGCTGGTTCCCACCCCCGCAAAACCCGCGAGATTCACCACGCGGTCGCGCAGAACTTTGCGGTCAAAGGAAACGGTCACGGAACCGGGCTGCACAGCGATTTCCATGCTTGTCGGAGGCAAAGCCGCGGCCCCATCCGCCTCCCCCGCAATCAGACCTGTTACATTGGCGGCCGGAGCGGCCAGCGGAGGACGCGGGGCCTCGGCCGGAGCAGGAGGCGGCGCGGCTGCCGCGATGCGCGGGGAATTATCGCCCGCGCCCGGACCTGCGGCCGTCTCGATATCCAACCCGCCGGCAGGAGCCTCCTTTCGATTCACCACTTTCATATCCTCCGAATTCACCTTCGGGGCGCCGACCAGAACGTCCCCATCCGCCTTCACCGCCACCACCTCCACCTCCAGTTTTTCCAGCTTACCCTCCCGGACCGCGGTCTGCTGTTTTTCGATCGTCTTCTCGATCTTTTCCATGGAAGGAAGCTGGCTTTTGAACTCCTTGATGAGAGGTGCGGTCTCGACGATTTTTTTCACGTCCACATCGAAGACCTGGATGGCAGGGGCTGGTTTTACGGCTGGTTTCTCTCCTGCGTCGCCGTCACCAACGGGAGCAGCGGGACCCTTGGTCTCCTTCCCGCCGCCCGGGGTGTTTCCAGATTCCGCGGCCGCCTGAATGGTGGCTCCGCCCACGGTGGCTGCTTGCCCCGGCCGGATCTCCTTGGAAACCGGACCACCCGGCGTGTTGATCGTCACCTTCAGCACCCCGGAGCCCTCCAGCATCACGAACATCACGTTCCCGGAGCCGTCCCGACTGGCCATGAAGGTGGTGCCGGAGACGGCACCGGTGACTCCACCACAGTCCACCGTGGCGCCGCCGTTGCCCGGAGGCGTGTTCACCAGGATGCTGCCCTTGTCCAACTTGATGAGACGCTCCTTGGACTGGAATGAGAAGAGGGAGTTCGCGCCCAAACGGGAAATGGAAGTGTCCGCAAAGGTGAGCTCGGCCATCGAGGAAGCGGCGGTGGTCACCTTTGAATTCTCCCCGATCTTTTCGTTCACCTTGGCCGGCGCCGCCCCGGATCCCGGGTCATGCTGCACCTGGTTTTTCAGCGTGGTGATCTGCGCCTCCTTAAACTCCATGGCAGCAAAGGAACAGGAGCTGAAGGCACCGAGGGCCAGCACGGAAATGACTTTCCAAAAGTTCATGCGACTCTGAATTCGACCACCCCGGGAGGCTGAAAGTTCAAACAAAGTTTGGTTGAACTTGGGTTTATTCAACGGACTTTAAATATATCACAAACGACTAAAGATCAATGGTTTTTGCTTTGAATTTTATTTGTCCTAAAACCTTGGGTAGAGCGCACTTAGCAAGCACAAGATGTTGTGTTTGCTAAGGCCATGGGTGCTGACCCCGTTTTTAACCCTGGGCTGACCTTGCCACCTGCCACCAGAAGCCGGCAGCGACAGCCGAGAGAATGGCCAGTTCGGGCAAAAACCAGGAGACTCCAAGGCTCAAGCCGGTGCAACCGGCCCCGGCCAAAGCCGCCAGCAGCGCGAGAGGACTACGCATGGCCGGGTACCGGCCGCCACGCCAGCTCCAGTTCCATCCGTGCACGCAGCGCCGCCAGGGCATCGAGGCCCCGGGTCACCGCCCCGGCCGGCTCGCCACAGTGCAGACAGCACCTCCGAGCCGCCTCCCAATCCGCGCGGTTCGTGTCCTCCCCGCAACTCCGACAATGTACCAGTGTTTCCATAACTTCCTCCTTTTGACTTGCAGTCTGGGGCTGGGGGTAGGACATTAAGAGTCCTATGAGCAAAAAAGTTTCCCCCCTGCCCGGCGGACACAGCCGCCCTCCCCTCGAAAGAATGCAGCGCCTGCACGACCTCCTCATGAACGAGCGGCCGGTGAACTGCCAGCAGCTGGGGCGGGAATTCGAGGTTTCCTACAAAACCATCCAGCGCGACCTGGATTTCATGCGCGACCGCCTCCACCTGCCGATCGCCTACGACGCGACAAAGTACACCTTCCGTTACACCGAACCCGTCGAGGCTTTTCCCCTTTTACAGGTCAGCGAGGGAGAGATCCTGGCCCTCTTTGTCGCCCAAAAAGTCCTCGCGCAGTACCGTGGAACCCCCTTTGAGCAGACGTTGGCGAGCGCCTTCCGGAAACTCACCGGCGCGCTCAAGGAGGAGGTGAGCTTCAACCTGGGCGAATGGGGCGCCGACTACTCTTTCCGGGTAACCGGCGCTTCCCCGGCCGACGTGGAGATCTTCCGGCTCCTCGCCAAGGCCATCGTCCAGCGGCAGGAAGTGGTTTTTTCCTACCGCCCCTTGCGGGCTCTGACCCCTGAGACACGGACTGTCCACCCCTACCACCTCGCCAATGTGGACAACGCCTGGTACCTCCTCGCCCACGATCCGCAGCGCGGACAGATCCGGACCTTTGCCCTCGCCCGCATCCGGACACCCAAACCCACGGGCAAAACCTTCGACCGTCCGAGGAATTTTTCCGCCGAAAAGGAACTGAGATCGGGCTTCGGGGTTTTTGGCGGCAGCGGCAAGCACGAGGTGAGGATCCGCTTCGACGCCTTCGCCGCGCGTCTGGTCCGGGAGAGGGACTGGCATCCTAGCCAAAAAATCCGGGAACTCAGGGGCGGGGAGATCGAACTGCGAATGACCCTGGGTGCCCTGGAGGAAATAGAGCGGTGGATTCTGAGTTGGGGGGACCACGCCAAAGTGCTTTCCCCCAAAGATTTGGTTCAGTCGGTTAAAAAGCGAATTAAGGCCCTCAACAAGAAATACCTATAACTCCCACTTTTAACACAACATATAGTAATTTTACCTCTAGATGTTGTGTTTGATCATGATTTTATGATTAACTCAAGGCGGTGGAAAAGAGTTTTAAGCTCCTCTCCAGCGCAAGGGTTTTGTCTGCGGCAACGGTTTTGACCATTGCCGGAGGTGGCCTCTTGGGCTGGCCGAATAAGTCGTCCGCTCAGCTCCCGGGGGCCGTCGGCCAACAAGCCGTGACGGATGCGGCCGCCCAACAGGAGCGGGAAAGACAACAGCAGCTGGCCCTTCAGCGGATGCCCGAGGAAAAACCGCCGCTGGAGGCCACCGGCGTCTCGGAGGATCTCGGCTCCCTGCAGCTGATGCGGGAAGCCCCCGACCTCCCCTTTGCGCGCCTTCGCGTGGACCAAAGCTACAACTGGCTCTCCAACGCCAACTACGCCAAAAATTCCCAAAATGTCGTCGCCGCATGGCAGACCGTCTCCTCGATCGAGGCGGCTTGGGCGCCGACGTTCAGCACCATGCCGGGGTATGACAAATTTTTTCCCGAGGCCGGGGTGCGCGCCTCGTTCTTCAACTATTTCAGCCAAGAGGAACCCAGCCAAACCAACAACAGCGCCGGCAACTATGACATCGGCCTGGTCCAGGATTTTGTGCTCGCGAACCTGTTTCTCCGGGCCAACCGCCAGGTGACGGATGAGCTGAGCGTGGGACTCTCCTTCGATTACAACGGATACTTTTATCTCAACAGCCCGGGGGAAAGGGACGCCTTCTTTGGATCGGGCGGCTCGGGGCAGACCAACTTTCTCAACGAGTTCGCCCTGGCCTACAACTCGAACTGGTTCCACCCCCTGACCGACAAACAAGCCGTGGCGCTCAGCTGGCGCGCCTCTTACGTTTTCGCCAACTCTCCCGGAACGGCGGAACCCTACAGCCCCACGTATCTCACCCGGACCGACAACAACCTCACCGGCAGCTATTTCGTGAATCTGTCGGATCAGATCAGCCTTTCCACCTTCGCCGCGTACCGCCTCGCCTACTATACGGACGCCAAGAACGCCCCGCCCTCCTCGGACTTCAACGACCAGGGCCAGTTCACCGGAGTCGCCAACGGCTTCTACCGCCGCCTCGACCAGCAATACACTTTAGGCTTGGGGCTGAATTTTCAGCTCTCGCCGGAGCTTTCCACCGGACTCAACTTCAACTACTCCAAAAGCGACAGCACCAGCCAGATCGCCGAGACCGGCGACTTCACCAACCTGACTGCCGGGGCGAACTGGGCCATGACCTACAAGTTTTCAGAAAAGGAGTTCGTGGTGCCGAATCCCTCGGACTGCCTTGGCCCTTTTGTCCGCGTCGACCTCGGCTTCGGCTTCGTCAACAACCTGACCAGCTCCCAGACCCTGGCCGGCACCGTCCTCCCTGGAATCACCGGAACCTTGTCCAACCCCTCGATTTCTATCAACCCCGGCGTCCGATTTGACGTCGCCCCCGGCTACAACTTCAACGACTGGCTGGGGGCGGAATTCTCCGCCGGCATCCTCTACAACGGCCTGGACCACCTGAACGGCAGCGGGACGATCACCACCCCCGAGGGAACGGAAACCCTGGGGACCGGCGGGCTCAGCCTGACCGGTCGTTACCTGCAGGTGCCGGCACTCGTCTCCGCGGTGTTTCGTTGGCCGGGCCAGGGCCGCTGGAAACCCTACCTTTCCACCGGATTCGGCCTCGCCTACTCCCAACTCCAGATCACCCAGGTCGATGACTCCCAGACCTCCGACCAAATGAGCCAGCAGTTTTCTCCCGCCTTTCAGGTCGGTTCCGGCTTCCTGTGGCAAGTCTCCGACATGGTGGACTTCGACGTCATGTACAAGTTGCTCGGCACCATCAATCCCGACTACTCCTCCTTCCAGCCTGGCGTGGTCCTCTCCAATTCCTTCCAGTTCGGCATGAATATCCGATTTTAGGGCTGTCGGTCCCAGGCAAAATTCCGCGCGGAAATTTTTTACCTTTCCCTCTCCCCTTCATCTTCCTCTTTATCTAAAGCTGGTGTTGTGTCCTCCTCCGCCCTGACCGCCCGCGTGGTCATGCTCAACTCCCGCCTGCGCGGCGGAGGCACGGATGCCCAGTGTCTGGCCCTGGCCCAGGGTCTGGCCGGGCAGGGTTGGGAGATCACCACCGCCGGGCCGGAAGGCGCTCCCCTGGCTCCCCGCGCCCCATCCCTGCAGGCCCTTCCAAAATTTCGTCCGCTCCAGATTTTCTCCCTCGCCGGAATCCTGAAGCGGTCACGGGCCCGCATCGTCCATGCCCACCATGGTGATGACTACTGGACAGCCCTGCTCGCGGCGCGCCTGGTCCAACCCCACCCCTGGGTGGTTTTTTCCCGGCATCTGGCAAAAAGCCCGCGTTCTCCCGTCAGCCGAAAACATCTTTTCGCCAACGCGGATGCGGTCATCGCGGTGTCCCGTTTTGTGGCCCAAGTTTTGACGGAGGGTCATCGGGATCCGGCCTCGCCCGTGGCCGAACGACACCACCGCCCGCCTTGCCGGATCGATTCCCGCAAACTCCAGGTGATCCACACCGGCATCGACACCGGGATCTTCCGCCCACGGGAGCGCGCTTTCACGGATTCCGCCCGACGCACCCTCGGGCTTTCTCCCGGGGAAACCGTCTTCGGGGTAGTGGGCGGTTTTGACCGTCCGGTCGGCAAAGGGCAGCGGGTGTTTCTCCGCGCCGCCCGGGAAGTGGTCCGGCGCCTGCCCAAATCCAGATTCCTGCTCGCCGGCACGGGCACTCTCGCGGACACCCTCGAGGAGGACATCCGGCACCACGGGCTGGAGGGCCGGGCCCGGCTCATCGGCCAACAAGCCGATGCGGTGGCGCTTCACCATGCCCTCGATATCCTGATTCATCCCCAGATCGCCACGGAAGCTTTTCCCTCCGTGGTGTTGGAAGCCCACGCCTGCGGCCGGCCGGTGATCGCCTCCCGTCTCGACGGAATTCCGGAGGCCTGGGCCATCGGAGGACTGGGTCATTTGGTGCCCGCCGGGGACGCCCAGGATCTCGCCGCCACCATGATCGGACAGGCCGAGCACTCTGCACCCACCGAACCCGAACGAGCCGCTGCCCATGCCCGCGTCGAGGCGGAAGCCTCGCTGCCGGTCCAAGCCCGCAAAGTGGGAGATCTGTACCGGCGGCTGATGGCGAGATAGGGAATTAGCTTTTTAGTCTTTAGGGATGAAGGGAGCCGAGGGCTTTCGAAGTTTCCTCCACCACTAACGACTCAAAGACTCACACCCTGTGCAGGCTTGAGCCTGCCCGCTTTTTCCCTCAATCTTCGCAACGCATGCCCGTCCACGATTCCATTCTCGGCACGGTCGGAAAAACACCTTTGGTGAAGCTCCAAAGGGTGACGGCCGGGTTGCCGGCGACCGTCGCCCTGAAGTGCGAGTTCTTCAATCCCCTCGGCAGCGTCAAGGACCGGATCGGCGCCGCGATGATCGCGGCCGGCGAAAAAGAGGGAAGAATCACCCCCAAGACCACGATCATCGAGCCGACTTCGGGCAACACCGGCATCGCCCTCGCCTTCGTCGCCGCCGCCAAGGGCTACCGCCTGATTTTGACGATGCCCGAAAGCATGAGCCTCGAGCGCCGGACCCTGCTCGCCCTGCTCGGCGCCAAGTTGGAACTGACTCCCGCGACCGAGGGCATGAAAGGCGCCATCGCCCGCGCCGAGGCCCTCGCCAAGGAGATTCCCGAATCCTGGATTCCCCAGCAGTTTAAAAATCCGGCCAACCCGGCCATTCACCGCCAGACCACCGCGGAGGAGATCTGGGCCGACACCGACGGAAAGGTGGATATGCTGGTCTCGGCCGTCGGCACCGGCGGAACCATCACGGGAGTGGCGGAGGTGATCAAATCCCGGAAGAAATCCTTCCAGGCGGTGGCCGTGGAACCAAAGGATTCCCCCGTTATTTCCCAAACCCGTTCCGGCCAACCGGTCAAGCCCGGCCCCCACAAGATCCAGGGCACCGGCGCCGGTTTTGTTCCCGACAACCTCCATCTGGATATCGTCGACGAGGTGCTCACCGTTTCGAACGACGACGCCTTCGCCATGGCCCGCCGGATTTGCAAGGAGGAAGGCATGCTGGTCGGCATCTCCACCGGGGCTAACGTCCACGCCGCCATCGAGGTGGCCAAGCGGCCGGAAAACAAGGGCAAGTTGATCGTCACCATCGGGTGCAGCACGGGAGAGCGTTATCTGACCACGGCGCTGGCCGAGGAGGCTCGCCGCCTGGTCGGCGGATGAGTCGGATGCCCAAGCCGAAAAAGAAACCCCACCGCACGACCGCCTCCAAGGGCCCCGCCTTGCCCGCCCTGGCCCCCCAGGTTTTGGAGCAGGCCGCCCAGGGCTGGCTCCAGTCCTCCGGAGCGCCCGCCCCCTCCCCTCGTCCTGCCATCCGAACCGGGGATCATCGGTTGACAACGGCACTCACGGAAACCTTGGCCGAGCTGCGTTCCGAAATTGCCGAATTGCGCTCCCGCATTGACCGGTTGGAAAACCGGTAACCACGGGCAGGGCTTGGTCTCCGACCTTCGGCAGGGCGGGCTCTCCGAGCCGGCCTCGATGAGGATCTTCAAAATCCAGACAATAAATTAGGCAGGCTCGGAACAGCCCGCCCGACCTAGAGCGACAGCAACAGTCTCAGCACATTTTCCCAGCGGCGCTCCTCGGCGGCGGCGAGGGATTTGCGGTCCGCTTCCGGGAGCTCAGTTTCCTTCTCGATGGCCATGATTCGTTCCTGGTGCTCCCGCAAGGCCAACCGGTAGCGCCGCTCCTGCTGGGGGGAAAGCTCCGCCACGGTGTAGCCGTCGGGAAACTTGATCACGACCGGCTTGGTCTTGTCCCGGTTTTCCCAATCGAAAAAAGAGCCCAGGGGCCGCGCCATGAGAAACTGGGCGGGGTCACCCACCAAGATGTCATAGGAACGTTCCACGGATTCCTGACCCGAGCCCGCCACCGCCGGAGCCCCGACCGCGAAGGTCGTCATGGTCAGCGGCAGGACCGCCGCGGTGAGAGGCCGGACCACCCAAAAGTCGGCAAAGGAGTACATGGTCAGATCCGGCTCAAAATAATCCGCCGGCTGCACCGCGTGGCCCCACGGGACCACGGCCCAGAACCAGACCACGAGAGAGAAAAGCCGTTTCATTCTTCCGAGAAATATTGCCCCGCTTTTACAGGTTCAAAGATCTCCCCCGGCCCGAAGTGAACCGTTTGGGGACAAGCGGGAAGAGAGCCAGGCGAGGCACTCCACATGGGCGGTCCGCGGGAAGAGGTCGATCGGTTGAAACCAGTCGGGCTTCCAGTGCTCGGCCAAGGCGCCGATATCCCGGGCCAAGGCCGGGGGATCGCAGGAGAGGTAGAGAATCCCGAGAAACGGGCGGGCTTGCGCAAGGAGTTTCCGGGCATCGGGACTCAAACCACCCCTTGGGGGATTGATCAGGCAGATCGCCGGTCCGGGGGCCAGACGGGCCAGGGCGTTCTCCAGCTCGTCCTCAAAACGCCCCTCCAGTAACTCCGCCCGGGGAACCTCCTTGCGAAAGGCCTCCACCGCTGCCGGGTGGGACTCGATCGCCACCACGGAGCGGCCGGTGGCCGCCAGCGGCGCCGAGAAAAACCCGGTGCCGGCGTATCCTTCCAAAACATTTTTGGCCGCCGCCGGGACGGCCTCCACTACCAGTTTTTTCAGGGGTTCAGCCAGCGGCCGGTTCGACTGGTAAAACGCCTCCCCCCTCACCTCATCCGCCCGGACGGAGTAGTGCGGCCTTGGTCGCGTCCGGGACCGGAGATGCTCCAACTTGGCGTTCACATCGTCGGCCGCGAGCAGGCATTTCCTCACGTCCACCAGGGTCCGCCCGTCCGTGGCCAAAAAGCCCACCTTGCCCTCCCGGTTGTGCACGGTGATGCGATTCCGATAACCGTAATCCGGACCGGTCAGGATCGGCCGGATGACCGGTTCCGGGATTTTCCCGATCCGACGGAGGGCGGATTCAATCTGGGCCGACTTGATCCCGGCTTCGGCCGCATAAGTCAGATGCTGCGTGGCGCAGCCGCCGCAGTTTCCGAAAAGGGGGCAGGGAGGAGAAATCCGGTCGGGCGAAGGCGTCAGGACTTCCACCAACCGGGCGCGGGCAAAGGTCTTGTGCTGCTCGGTCAGGACCGCCCGGATCTTTTCTCCCGGGGCGGTGAAGGGCACGAAGATGACCTGTCCGTCATGCCGGGCAACGCCGTCGCCCCCGTAGGCGATTTCGGAGATGGTGAGTTCGATCGGGCCGGAGCCGGCCGGGACCGGGCGCTTCAGTACCAGTTGTCCTTCAGGTCGGCCGGAGGCACCGGGTCGACTTGGCCCGTGTCGTGGGCCGGCATTTTCATCGACTTGGTGGGGATGAAAAAGGTGGCCACTTCGATCGCGCCCACCCCCGTGTCCATGATCACCCGCGAAACCCCCCGCGCGATCCCGACGGTGTAGGCATAGGTGGGTCCTTTCTCCTGCAGCAACTCATAGTTGGAGTCGAGCAACTCGGAGGCGGCCAAGGTCACGTTGGCGATCCCCCGGCCCAGTTTCTCCATCATGGTGGGCTTGGGAGGAAGTTGGAGATCAGCCCAGCCCGAACAGGGAGCGGCCAGGAGCAAGCCAAGGAGAAAGAGATTCTTCATATCTTCTTTTTGTCACCGCGGTTTCCCCTGACAAGGGAGGGCCGGGGGTTAGGGGGAATAATTTGTGAATGCCGCGGGGGATTCGGCCTGGCGCCGGAAGTAGCCGATCACCCCGTCCGCCACCAGATCCGCATATTCCCGGAACACATTGCCCCGGTCCCGGCCGGCCACCGGCCTCTTGCCTTCGTACTCACCCGCCTGGATCCAGCCGTACATCTCCCGGTCATTCATGTAAGGCCCCTCCACAAAAATGACCGGGCCGTCGAACATCCGGTTGGCAATCAGGTTCCGGTACCAGAGATACGGGCTCACCCCGGTGGCATGGGCATAGCCGGAGCCGGCGTAACTTTCCGGACGGAAACCCCATCCCTCCCGGAACCGCTCCCCGATGGCCGCACCGATTCCCAACTCGAGAGGCGTGGAGCCCTCCAGCAGCTTGCGCATCAGCCGGAACTTCTGATCGTCATAGACCAGCTCTTCCGCGGTGTAGGAGCCGTGGACGAACAACACGAGCCGGTTGGCCGAAGTGAGCCGCACCCGCCCGCCGGGCCACGGGGCGGCGTTGAAATGGATGCACAGGGTGAAGTCAGGCTGCAGCTCCTCGTTGACCCGCCGGGCCCGCGCCTGGATCTCCGCCGAGCGGTAGAAAAGCAGCTCGGCGTTCCAGCGGATCAGGCGGTTGGCGGAATAACGCGGAAGCCGCGCGCCCCGGGAACCCTGCAGAAGATAGCCGATGGCCTCAGGATAGAGGTCCGCCGGACGAAGCGGCGTGGTCGGCTCGAAGCCATCGTGCGTCCAGACCACGCGCGCCCCGGCCTCCCGCAGCCGTTGCTCCAGAATCCGGCTCACCCGCAGATTGAGTTCTCCTTCCACCACCGGCTGATCCCGGCCGATCCGGAATGTCCGCTCCTCAATGTCCGCCCAGTCTCCGCCAATGTGACCGGGATCGAGGCAGACGACTTTGCCGGCCAAGGGCTTGGCCGGATCGCCGCTGCCCAACCAAGGAACGGCGGAAACCTCCGCGGCTCCCTCGGGCGCGAAGGTCAACCGGTAGAGCGGCTGCGTCCGGGCCTTGTCGCGGAACAGGGTGACCCCGCCCTGATCCCAGATCAGGTACGGCGGCAAGCTGCCGCCGGGATCGAAAGTCTCTTTCAGCCGTTCTTCGAATTCCCGCCGGGTCAATTTCCCCTGCCCGGCATCCAGCAGGCGCCACTCCGGCGCTTCGGACACCGGGGAAAAAAGCAGGGCCTCCTCGCCCGTTGCCCGGAACCCGGCAACCAAAAGGAAGGCAAGCAAAAGGGCCCGGGACATGAGGATGAAATCATGAACGCCCGTGCCCGGGAGGCAAGGTTGCGGACGGCTTGAGATGAACATCCCCGAACCATACCCTGCTCGGATGGACACGGACCCCCGCCCTTCGCCCGGTCCGACGCGCGAGCGCTGGATCGCCCTGGCGGGCGTCGGTCTCGCCGCCCTGCTGGCCGCCGGTTGGCTGACCCGCGAGCGGCAGCTGACCACGGATCTCGCCGAGTCCCGGGAGGATCTCCGGCAGGCCATGCACCGCCTACAAACGTTGACCGCCTCCACGGACCAAATCCGTTCCGCCTATCTCCAGCGCCGCTCGGAGCTGGAGGCTGCCCGCAAAAAAATCGACCAACTCGCCCAGCGGCAGGAAGAGCGAAAACGCGAATCCGTGGAATCCACCGGAAAGAAAAAAGGCGGGGAGGAGAACCAAGCCAAATCGGCGGTCGATCCCTCTCCGCTGTTCGCCGTCATCACCGGCCTGAAGCTGCCCGCCTGGACCGCGGTGCAGAAAACCGAGGGCACGGTCCGCATTCTGCCGGGAGCCGGCTCCCCGGAAGGCAACGAGGGTTATGCCGCCTTCGGCGCCCTTGCCCGCACCCTTGCCGAGGCGGATCCGGAGATGACGATGGAACTTCGGGCCCGCGCCGAACCCGGGGCCGACGGCCTCGACAACGCGCAGGACCGCGCCAAGCGGCTCGCCACCGCCGCCGAACGTTCCCTCAAAGGGGATTTTGCGCGGGTGCGCATCGTGGCGGAGGTGGCCAAAGGTCCCCGGATGGAGTGGCGCCTGACCCCGGGCACGACTCCAGCGCCCAAAGCCCAGCCCGCCAAACCATGAGCCTGGTCCTGGTCGACGGCCACTACTACGCCTACCGCTCTTTCTACGCGATCACCCACCTCACCAACTCCAAAGGCGAGCCCACCAACGCCGCCTTTGGCTTCACCTCCGCCCTGCTCCGCATGGCTGAGGACCTGAAACCGTCCCGTGGCGCCGTCATTTTCGACGGCGGGGTCCCGCAGGAGCGGCTCGAAACCCACCCGGAGTACAAGGCCAACCGCAAGGAGATGCCCGAGGCCTTGGAGAAACAGATTCCCCTCCTGTACGAAGTCGCCCAGGCCCTCGGATGGAAAACCATCTCGGTCGAGGGGGAGGAAGCGGATGACGTCATCGCCTCGTATTGCGTGGCGGCGGACGGGAACCGCTGCATCGTCGCCACCAACGACAAGGATCTCATGGTCCTCGCCGCACGCGGGGTGAAAATCTACCAGCCGAAATCAGAGGGCTTCGAGCTCCTCGGCCCGGCCGAGGTCGAGGCCAAATGGGGCGTCCCGCCGGACAAGGTGCCGGAGCTGCTGGCCCTGACCGGGGACGCCTCGGACAACTTTCCCGGCATCGCCGGCGTGGGCCCGAAAACCGCCGCCAAGTGGATCGCCGAATACCGGACCGCCGAAGGCGTCCTCGCTGCCGCGGAAAAGATCAAGCCGGAGCGGTTTCGCCCCATTCTCAAGGACTCGGCGGAGGTGGTGCGCCGGAACCGCAAAATGGTTGAGCTACGCACCGCTCTGGCTTTGCCGGTCCCCCTCGGGGAGTTGCAGATCGCACCCGATCCGCAAAAGCAGGTGGATCTTTTCCGCCGGCTGGAATTCAAGCGCTTCACCCGCGAGGCCGAGACCCGGCTCGCCGCGCAGAAACCGAAACAGGCCGACCTGTTTTCCTGAACCATGAAGCCCGGAGTCGAAAACATCTACGTCCATGTCCCCTTCTGCACCCACCTTTGCCCCTACTGCGACTTCCCCAAGGAGCGGCTCGCCGGCAACCGGATGCGGGACTATCTCGCGGGACTGCGCGCGGAGTGGGCCGCGGCCCGGGAGGAGTTTGATCTGCGGCCCCGCCGTGTTTTTTTCGGCGGGGGCACGCCCACCGCCCTCTCGCCCGCCCTGATGGAGCAGCTCCTCGCCGTGGCGCCCTGGGGCGAGGCCGAGGAGTGGAGCGTGGAGGCCAACCCGGACGGTTTCGGCGAGACCAAGGCGAGGCAACTCGCCGAGGCCGGCGTGACCCGCCTGAGCCTTGGCGTCCAGGCTTTCCGCCCCGCGGATCTGGCCTGGCTGGGAAGAAAACATGACCGCGCCGCCGTCCGCCAAGCCGTGCAGGCCGCGCGGGTCGCCGGGATCCGCAGCCTGAATCTCGACCTGATCTATGGCCTGCCCAACCAGGGGCCGGCCGAGTGGCAGGAGACCATGGCCGAGGCCTGCGCCCTCGAACCCGACAGCCTTTCCGCCTACGCCATCACCCCGGAGGAAGGCACCGAGTTGGCCACCCGCATCGCCCGCGGGGAATGGAGTCCCGACGAGGATCGCGAAGCGGTCCTTTTTCTCCTCACTTGCCGGTTTCTCGAGGCCCGCGGATACGTGAGCTACGAAGTGTCCAACTTCGCCCGGCCTGGCCATGAGTGCGGGCATCACCAGGCCGTCTGGTCCGGAGAGGACTATCTGGGCTTCGGGCCGGGCGCCGTCTCGACGGTCGGCGGCCGGCGTTGGCGCAACCTGCGCGATACCGGTGCCTATGCCCAAAGCTGGCTCCTGGGGTCCGGCCCGCGACGGCAGGAGGAGGAAGAAAGAAAGCCGGAGGAGGTTCGCACCGAACGAATCCTGCTGGGGCTGCGGACCCGCGCCGGCCTGGCCGAACAGGGTCTGCCGGGACGGGAGGAATGGATGGAGGCTTTGGTGCGCAAGGGTTGGGCCCGGCGGGAAGGCGGGCGCTTCCACCTGACGGCCCGCGGGCGGCTTCGTGCCGACGAGGTGGCCGCGATCCTCACCTAGGCATGGATCCGGTCATCACCACCCGGGGCCTCCGGAAGATTTACCGCGTTTTTGAAAAGGAGCCCGGTTTCCGGGGCGCCGTGCGCGGGCTTTTTTCCCGCCGGTGCCGGGAGGTTGCGGCGGTCGACGGGGTCGATTTGGAAATCGGGGCCGGCGAACTGGTCGGCTTCCTCGGCCCGAACGGGGCCGGCAAGACGACAACGCTCAAGATGCTGTCCGGCCTGCTCCATCCCAGCGGCGGTTCGGCACGGGTGCTGGGTTTTGTGCCGTGGGAACGGGAAACGGAGTTCCGCCGGCAGATTTCCCTGCTGCTCGGCCAGAAGAACCAGCTGACGTGGGATCTGCCCGCCCGGGAAAGTTTTGAACTCAACCGGGCCATCTACGGGATCGACAAGTCAACGGCCGGGAGAACCGTCGAGGAGCTGGCCACCCTGCTCGAGGTCACCGGGTTGATGGATAAGCCGGTCCGGGAGCTTTCCCTGGGCGAGCGCATGAAGATGGAGCTCATCGCCGCGCTGCTCCATCAGCCGAAGGTCCTGTTTCTCGACGAACCGACCCTGGGGCTGGACATCGTCTCCCAGCACCGGATCCGGGATTTCCTGCGACGGGTGGTGGCCGAGAAAAAAATCACCACCATCCTGACCAGCCACTACCTTCAGGACATCGAGGCCCTTTGCCGCCGTGTGGTGATCATCGACCGCGGCCGGATCATCCACGACGGCTCGTTGGCCGCCGTGGGGAGGGATTTTTCCCACCACAAACAGATTGAGCTGCGCTTTGCCGGCCGGGCCCCGAAGCTCCAGGGCCCGGAATGGGGTGAGGTCGTGAGCCGGGACGAGGTCGGCGTTCGCTTACGGGTGGAGCCGGGTCGTGTGACCGAAATCAGCCGCCGGGCGTTGGATCTCCCCGGACTGGAAGACATCCGCATCGAATCCGTCCCCGTCGAGGAGGTAATTCGCAAGCTCTTCTCCCGGGAAAAAGATCGGTAAAAAAGCAGGGAACAGGCGCGAAAAGCGGCGCCGCCCTAGTGCGCATGCCCCTGCGCCACGACCGCGATCAGCACAAAGCCGGCCAGAGCGGCCACGATTTTCCAAAGGCGCCCCTCTTTCTCCCTGAGCTCGGGCACCAACAAGTCTGAGTAGGCTAGATAAAGGAAGGTCCCGGACGTGGCGGCGGAGAGAAAGCCATGAAGCAGATGCGCACCGGAAAGATCCGCCAAGGAGGCAAGCCAGGCCCCGCCGGGCGTGGCCACACTCAACAACACCGTCACCCCCACCATGACTTGGGTGGAGGCACCCTGCCGCCCCATGGTCACGGCGAGGGCGAAGGTGTCCGTGGCCTTGTGCATCAGAATGGCCACGGCAAGCGCCTGCTGGACGGCGCCGGTCTGAATCGATCCCAATGCCAAGCCCTCCAGCAGGGAGTGGAACCCCAACATTCCCCCCAGCACGTAGGCCGAGGAGACGGAGCCACCATGCGGGTGGTGGCCATGGATCTCGGCATGGGCGTGATGGGCCCGTCGGTCCAGCCAAGCCAAGGCGAGGATCAACCCCCCGCCCGTCAGGGAAGTTTTCAGCCAACCCAGATCACAAACGGCTTCCGGGATCAGCTCAAAGAAGGCGGAAGAAAGAAAAGCCCCGCCGGCGAAGGTTCCCCCCAGGCAAAGCCAGGAGGTCTTGCCCCCCTTCCGCTTCAGGATCAGGGCGGAAAGACCCCCGAGCAGTCCGGCGGCAAAAAGAACAAACAAAAGGGTCGCATCCATCCAAACCTTCTAGGGGGTTGGGGCGTCCGGTACGAGCCTGCGGAAAGTCGCACTTGGGAGGCGGCCGTGGCAGTGGAGGGATTTGAACCCCCGACCCAAGGCTTATGAGTCCCTTGCTCTACCAGGCTGAGCTACACTGCCGGAAATTGTTGTTCTAGCGCCCGGACTTTTTCCCGCCAAGCCCCCACAGGGCTTGGGGTCGGGGCCCCGGAGAGATACGATCCGGCGGTGAGCATGCGCGATCGAGAAGCCCGCAGCGCCAGGCTAAAAGGGCGGCTGGCCTTGGGCACGGTGCTGCTGGCCGTGGTCTCCCTGCTAGGCCTGGCCTCCTTGCCCGCTTACCGGGCCCTCAAACGATGGAGGGCCGACCAGCTGATGAACGGCGCGGAAAAATCCGTCGACCGCGGCGCCCTGGTCGAGGCTTATCAGGCCGCCCGGTCGGCCCAAGGTCTGGATCCGAACAACCTGCGGGCCCTGCGGATGCTGGCCGACATGTATGAAGGCACGGGAGCCCGGGAGGCGCTGGCCTATCGACGGACGGTGGCGGAAAGCGGCCAGGCCACCGGAGCCGATCGGGCCGCCTATCTTCGCACCGCCATCCGGGCCGGCCGCCTGGATCTGGCCGACGACTTTGTCCGGAAAATGGGTATCAGCGGCCGGGCCGACCCGGTGGTGGCCTCGTTGATCGCGGACCTGCTGCGGATGCGCGGTCAACCCGACGAGGCCCGGGCCGCGGAAGATCTGGCTGCGGCCAGCAGCGTGCTGGGCGACAAAATCACGGCGGAGCTGGTTCAGGCCCGTGGCCGCCTGGATTCCGCGGACCCGCAGGAGCGGGCCGAGGCCCGCGCCACGCTGCTTCGCATCGGTGCGGGAAAATCGCCGGAAGCGCGCGACGCCCTGCGAATCCTGGCCGGCGCGGCGGATCGCACGGAAAAGGAGACCCGCGAGATCATCCGGCTCCTGGAAGCGAATCCCCTCAACCCTGCCGCGGATTTCTTTTTGGCCAAAAGCCTGACCCTGGAGCTGCGCCCGGATTGGCGGGGCGCCGTTCTGGAGGAAGCCCGCAAGCTCTGGTCCGGCGGCACCGAGGAACAGCGGGTGGCCCTGGCGGAATTTCTGCTCCGGCAGGGGGATCCCCAGGGCGTGCTGGGACTGCCGGTGACACGCAAGGGACGGGCCTTTCTTCTGCGGCTGGATGCCCTGGCACGGCTGGGTCGCTGGTCGACCATCCGGGAGGAGCTGGTGCTCGCCTCCGCGGAAAAGGACGCCCTCGACCCGTTTTTCATCGAGGTGTTTCAGGCCCGGGCCGCGCAGGAAATGCGGGAGATCTCCATGGCGGAGGTGCGCTGGAAACAGGCCATGGCCAAGGCGGCGGGAAATCCGCAGAAACTGGAGTTCCTGGCCAACTTCGCGGAAAAGTCCGGCAACCTCCCCATCGCGGCCGAGGCCTACCGCTCCATGGTGAAGTTCCCCGGCGTTGCCGTGCCCGGTTATCTCGGCCTGATCCGCGTGGCGGAAAAACGGGCCGACATGCGCCAACTCCGCGATGTCATGGCCGAGCTGGCCCGGCAGCTTCCGGAGGATCCCGCACCCAAAAACGACCTCGCGTACCTCAACCTCCTTTTCAACGAAAAGGTCGCCGACTCCCTGCAGGTTTCCCGCCAACTTGTCGACACCCTGCCGGACCGCGCGGCGTACCGGACCACGCTGGCGCTCGCCTACCTCCGCACCAACCAACCGGACAAGGCCCTGGGCGCCTATGACCGGATGAAGATCGACTGGTCGGCCGCCCTGCCGGGCTGGCAGGCCGTCCGTGCCGCCGTTCTTGCCGCCAACGGGAGGGGGGAGGAGGCCCGGAAGCTGGCGGCGGCGGTGAATTGGGACCGCCTCAAACCCCAGGAGCGGGATCTCATCCGCACACTGCGCGCCCCGCAGGGCTGATTTTGTTTCCATGCCCTTGCTTTGCCTTGGTGGATTGCTTGCCTTTTTCATGCTGGGGACGGCCCATGCCCAGACCCCAAAAACGCACACCGTCCAGACCGGGGAAACCGTCTACGCCATCGCCAAAAAATACGGGACCACCTCCGAAAAAATCCTTCAAGCCAACCCCGGACTGAATCCGTCCCGGATCCATGCCGGGGACAAAATCCTTCTGCCATCCGGCCCCTCCCCAACGCCCGCCGCCTCCCCGTCTGCCCCGACAAAGACCCCTGCGCCTGCCACCTCTTCATCCGCCCCCGCGGAAAATTCCGCGGCCCAAAAAACATGGGTCAAAATCCAAAAAGGCGACACCCTGTCCAAACTCGCGCGGGAGCACGGCGTGAAGGTGGAGGACCTTCGCCAATGGAACCGCCTGGCCGGAAGCACCATCCGCCCCGGTGATCTGCTGCGGGTTCGCGCACCCGGCACCAACAACCCGACCGCCGCCCCAAAAAAAACGCCGGTGATTTCCTCGCCGCCCAGACCAGCCGAGCCCGAGGACCGGTTCATCGCCCCCGTGCGCGCTCAGATCGACGCGCCCAAAAACCGTCTCCGCGACTGGGAGTACATCGTGGTCCACCACAGCGGCACCAGCGGCGGAAATGCCAAAATTTTCGACTATTACCACTCCCAAGAGCGGGGAATGGAGAACGGCATGGCCTATCATTTTGTCATCGGCAACGGGACCGACTCCGGGGACGGGGAGATTGAGGTGGGAAAACGCTGGTTGCGGCAACTCCAGGGCGGGCACCTCGCCAGCGAAACCCTTAACGAGGTTTCCATCGGGATCTGCCTGGTGGGAGATTTCAGCCGCTCCCGGCTCGGCCCCCGCCAAACCGCCGCTCTCATTGAGTTGGTGAAGTATCTCCACAAAATGATGCCGGAGAGCGAGCTCAAGTTCCGTCTCCACCGCGAGATCAACACCCGCCCCACCGAATGCCCCGGACGCCTTTTCCCGGGCAAGGCTCTCCACGAAATCCTGCGTTAACCGGCCACCGGCTGAAACCCCAGCCAGACCTTCCGGGTCCTCGGGCCGTCAAACTCGGCAAAGTAAACGGTCTGCCACGTGCCGAACTTGAGCCTGCCCTTCTCCAGCGGCCAGCCAAGGTGGTTCCCCAACATGGCGGCCTTCACATGCGCGGCCGAGTTTCCCTCACCGTGCCGGTATTCACGGCTCTCCCATGGAACCGCCTTCTCCAGAGCGGCCGCCATGTCCCGCCGCACGTCCGGATCCGCCCCCTCCTGGAGGGTCACCGCCGCGGTGGTGTGCGGAACAAAGACATGGAGCAGGCCGTCGCGCCAACCCCGCCGGGCGGCGGCCTCCTCCAGTAGTTGTGTCATCGGCACAAATTCGGTATGGCTCCGTGTGTCGATGACGATTTCCTCCCAAGGGCTGGCCATATGATCGTGGTAACAGGTGGCACGGGTTTTGTCGGTCGCGAAATCTGCCGGCAGTTGGCCGCCCAAGGCACACCGGTCCGGGCCGTCGCCCGGCACGCCCCGGCCGCCCCTCTCCCCCCGGGCGTCACCTTCTTCCCGGCCGATGTCACCCGCTCCATCTCCCTTCGCGAGGCCCTGGACGGCGCCAAGGCCGTGATTCATTGCGTCGGCATCATCCGGGAGAAGGGGGGAGACACCTTTGACCGCATCCACCGCCACGCGGCGGCGGAAACCGTGGCCGCCGCCCACCGCGCCCGGGTGCCGCGCTTTGTTTTGCTCACGGCACTCGGCACCCGCCCGACCGCCTCCTCCCGCTATCACCGCTCCAAGTGGGCCGCCGAGGAACTCGTCCGGCAAAGCGGCCTGGCTTACACCATCCTGCGCCCCTCGGTGGTCTATGGCCCCAACGACCAGTTCACCAACTTCCTCGCGGCCTGGATGCGTCCCCCGCTTTCCTGGATCACCGGGGGGTTTCTGGGCATCCCCGGCGGGGCCGCGGTGAATTTCTGCCCCGCTTCCGTTGGCGAGGTCGCGGAGGCGGTCACCCGCTCCCTCGGGCAGGACCGTGCCCTGGGCCGGGCTTTCGATCTGGCGGGACCCTCCATCAGCTTCAAGGATCTCTCCTTGGAAATTGCGCGGGCCATGGGACTTCAGCCGACCTGGGTGGAACAGCCCCCGGACGTGCTTTTGGGCATGGCGCCTTTTCTTTGGCTAAAAGCCTCCAAGCCCGTGCTGCATCCCGTCCCGCTGCCCCTGTGCCGGATCGCCGCCGCCGTGGCGGAGCGGATTCTTCCCAACCCGCCACTCACCACCGACCAGGTCGCCATGCTCGAAGAGGGACAGTTTGGGGACCCCAAGCCGGCGGAGGAAGTTCTCGGTTTCCGTCCCGGCCCCCTTTCCGCCGGCCTTGCCGCCTATCTGGCGCCCCGCGCCGGCGGCATCGCCGATCGTCGTCCGTGAACGAAGCCGAACGCGCCGCCCGGATCCGCCGGGTGCTGCTCACCGCCCTCGCCGTCAACGCCACCTTGGCGCTGGTGAAATTCGGGGTCGGCTGGCAGGTGGGGAGTCTCAGCGTGCTGTCCGATGCCGTTCACTCCCTGCTGGACGGGGGCGCGAGCGTCATCGCCCTGATCGGCATCACCGCCGCCGCCCGCCCCCCGGATGCCAACCACCCGTATGGCCACCGCAAATACGAGATTCTCGCCACTCTCATCGTCGCCGGACTTCTTTTTCTCAGCGCCTGGGAAATCCTCGGCGCTTCCGTGGGCCGGCTCCTGCACGGTGCCCCGGCCCCGGAATGGAGCAGTGTCGGCATCGCCCTGCTCAGCCTGGGCGTGGTCGCCAATCTTTTCCTCTCGCGCTGGGAGCGCCGCGCCGGCCTGGAGGTCTCGAGTCCCCTCCTCTTGGCCGATGCCGCCCATACCCGCACGGACGTTTTTTCCTCGCTCCTGGCCATTGCGGCGGTCGCCGGCAGCCAGTTCGGCCTTCCCTGGCTGGATCCCCTTTTTGCGATCGGGATCGTGATCCTGCTCGCCCGGGCCATCTACGAGATCCTCACCGAGGGCATCAAGGTCGTCTCCGACGCCACCCGGCTCGATCCCGAACAGATCCGCTCGGTGGCCGAGAAGGTCGAAGGCGTCCGCGGCGCCCACGCCATCCGGTCCCACGGCATGACCAACGACATCCACATCGACCTCCACATCCAGGTCGAGGAACAGCTCACCACCCGCCAGGTCTACGAGATCGAGAATCAGGTCACCGCCGCCCTGCGGAAGAACTTTCCCGGCGTCACCCACGTCGCCCTTCGGCACGAACCCCGCGGCACCCCGCCCGAAGCGGATGCCTGACCTCGCCCGAACCCGGGCCCACCTCGAGCAGGGACTCGGGAACAACCTCTGGACCGGGTATGCCCTGGCCCTACGGCGCTCCGGTGTCATCGACGAGCTTGTCGGTGGGGATGTGCCGGATCCGTCCGCTTCCGTTCCGTGGTTTTCCGCCGGTAAACCTGTCACCGCCGTCGGGATCCTCCGCATCCTGGAAACCTCCCCCGAACTCGAAAAAAAATCTCTGGGAGAAACCTTACCGGAACTGGCCGGGTCCTACGCGGCCGCCCTCACCCTGGACGACATTTTAAGCCATCAAACCGGCCTGCGGGTTGCCGAAACGAGCCTGCGCGAATCTCCCGGGCAAAGCTTAGAATTCTTCCGGGGCTTGAAACCCGAGGACTGCAAACTTTCCCCCCGTCAGGCCGCTTATGACCCCGCCGGGGGTTGGTGGCTTCTGGGACAGTGGATCGAGCGGCACACCGGTCAGCCTTGGGAAAAATATTTGGAACAAAAAATTCTCCTCCCCGCCGGCATCCGCAACCTTGGATTTCAACCGGCGACCGTGCCGATCCGGGAGAGACGGGCCGGCCGATGGATTGAGGCAGACCCGGGATCCGGTCCGGGGGCCGGCCTGACCGGTCCCGCCGGCCAACTGACCCTCTTTTACGAAAACCTTGCCGCCCGCCGGCTTCTTTCGTCCTCATCCCTGAAAAAAATGCTCCGGCCGGCCCGCTCGGGGAAAATGGATGCCACCTTCGGTCACGTGATCGACTTCGGGCTCGGCGTGATTCTCAACAGCAACCGTCACGGGGCAGGCACCGTCCCCTACGGTTTCGGCACCGGCGCCGGGGACCGGGCCTTCGGTCACGGCGGGGCCCGCTCCTCCATCGCCTTTGCCGATCCTGAGGCGGGGTTCACCGCGGCGATTTTTCTGAACGGCCGTGTTCCGGAAACGGAACATCAACCCCGCATGCGCACCCTGCTCGATCTGCTCCGGTCCGAACTGGTCTAACTCCCCGGCCCCCCTTACCTTGGCCCGATGACCCAGGGGCGCATGGCGTGGCTCGATGTCACCAAGGGGTGGGCCATCTTGTGGGTGGTTTACTTCCACTCCTTCACCTGCTGGATCAAGCCGCCCTCTCCCCTCGGGGAAAACTTTTTTCAGGAAGTGGGCCGGCCGGCAACCTGGAACGGCGTCCTGCCGGCCCTGGAGGGCCTTGGCCGGGTCCTCGGAATCGGCGTGTCGCAGCTGGGATTTCACGCGGTGGGACTTTTTCTGGTGGCGAGCGGGTTTGTCCTTGCCCAATCCGCCGTGCGTGCCGAACAGAAAGGCGGGGTGCGCTGGGGCAGCTGGATCGGACACCGGCTTGCCCGCCTTTACCCGATGTACTGGTTTGCCCACCTCGTCTACCTGCTCAGCCCATGGCAGGCGCGGCTGGAACCGGTCGATTGGCGTTTTGGGGTCAGCCTGAGCGGGCTCCGCTTCCTTTGGATCGACTGGAACTTTTTCTACCTGAACGCGGCCTGGTGGTACTTCTGCCTGATCATCCAGCTTTTCGCCCTGTTCCCGCTGTTGTTTTGGATCCTGCGGCGATGGGGGCCGCTGCCCTTTTTTCTTCTCGCGACCCTGGTCGGATTCGCCGCCCGCTATGTCATGCTCTACGTCCATCCGGTCAGCGGCCAGTACGTCCTGGGCGGATGCGGACTGAGCCGCATGCCGGAGTTCGCCTTCGGCATGGTGCTGGGCGCCCTGCATGCGAGAAATGCGGACAGGCTGGAAGGTTGGCTCCTGCGCGGCCCGGGGTTTGCGGCCGGACTTTGCCTCTACCCGCTGGCCTTGGCCGTCTATCACGTTCCCCGCGGTTACGTGGCGGCGGATCTGCTCACCGGGGTTGCCTGCTTCCTGGTCGTGGCCGGAGCGTCCGGATTTTGGGCGCGGCTTCCCCTTTTGGGACCCGGACTGGCGTTGGCAGGAACCTATTCCTACGGGATCTATTTGATCCACCAACCTTACGCGATCCACTGGGCTTCTTTCCTGAAGGGTCAACCGGCGTGGCAGGCAGTTCCCCAGCTCCTGGCCCTTGCTGTGGCTCTAGCCGTTTGGGGCGGACTCCTCGAAAAACTCCTGGGACGCTGGCTGATCGGGCCGGTTGCCCCCGGGCCGACCCGCCCCTAGAACGGGCAAATGCAGATTTCCCTGCGTCGGAAATTCGATTTCGAGGCGGCCCAGCACCTCCCCTCCTTCCCCGGGGGCCACAAGTGCCGCCGGATGCATGGCCACAGTTTCGGGCTGGAAGTCGTCGTGACGGGGAAGGTCGATCCGAAGACGGGACTGTTTTACGACCACGCCAAAGTGGCGGAGGCCGTCCGGCCGATCCTCGCCGAACTCGACCATAGCTGTCTGAACGAAACCCCGGGTCTGGAGAATCCGACCCTGGAGCTGATGGCGAAATGGTTTTGGGACCGGCTGGCCCCGAAGCTACCCGGGCTCTCGGAAATCACCCTGCATGAAACCGCACGCGCCTCCTGCACTTATCGGGGCGACTGAACCATGAAAACCCGCTCCTTCCTCACCATCGGGCTGGTGGGCCCGGACCGCACCGGGGCCATTGCGGCCGTGACCCAGCACCTTTTCCGGATCGGGGCCAATATCGAATCGCTGGAGGAACAGGTGGCCCGGGGAAAATTCCGGATGACCCTCCTCGCCTCCTGGCCGGCGGAAAAAATCCGCGAGCAGGCTATTCGCCGCGGCCTCGAGGAAGTCGCCCGCCATCTGCGCATGCGGCTCACCCTCCGAATCGCGGACGGAGGCCGCTCCCGCCGGAAGTTGGCGCTGCTGGTCTCCAAGGAAACCCATGTGCTCGAGGCGATCCTGCGGGACTGGAAGCGCGGGCGGCTTCGTGCCGATCCGGTGCTGGTGGCGGGCAACCATCCCCAGCTGGGCAGGATCGCCCGGCGCCATGGCCTTCCCTTCCGCCTCATCGACTACCGGGATCGCGTCCAGGCGGAAACCGCCCTGCAGCTGCATCTGGAGAAGGCCGGCGCGGAGCTGGTCGTCCTGGCCCGCTTCATGAAAATCCTTTCCCCGGATTTTGTTTGGCACTGGAAAAACCGGATCCTGAACATCCATCCCTCGCTCCTGCCGGCTTTCCCCGGTGCCTCGGCCTACCGGCAGGCCTACGACAAGGGAGTGAAAATCGTCGGGGTCACCGCACATTTCGTGACGCCGGATCTCGATCAAGGTCCCATCCTCTGCCAGGACGCCCTCCGGCTGCGAGCGGATGAGTCTCTGGAAAGCATCATCGCTCGCGGCCAGAAGCTGGAATCGGCCTGCCTCCTCCGTGCCTTGAAACTCTGTCTCAGCCGCCAGCTGGATGTTCACTGGGGGCGGGTCCACGGCATCTGAACCCGGTCCAAAAAAAGTCGTTGAAGCCACGGAGAACCCCCTCATCCTAACCCCATGAGCAAGCGCCCCTCACAGGCACGGAAGACATTCAAAGGGGAGGTTGGGGATGCTTCAGCCCAATGCCTCAAGCGCACTATCATCCTTTGCGCCGCCGGGCTGGTGGGAGTCCTTCTTTTTGCCTTCACACCCCGGAAGGCCCCGGCCCCCCAGGCCGCTGCCGGGCCCCAAGAGTCATCCCGGGCTCCGGCCGGATCGTTCGACCGCCAGTCCCTTTCCACCAAGAGCCGCTAAATCTTCTTCCGCCCTTGGACCTCAAGGGCTCGGGGGCACCTCTCCTATTAGGGAGTTTTTCCCCAAACATCCTTTTCATTTTTCTTAAAAAAAGACCGCATCCTTTTCCCAAAACCGTGGTTGAATCCCTTATGGCCATGGCCACCCTGCCCGCCTCGGCTTGGGACACACAAAAGGCAGGGGTGCTTTTACAGAGGGCCGGATTCGGGGGGACCCCCTCCGAGGTGGAGGCCTTGGCGGCCATGGAACCGCAGCAGGCGGCGGCATCCCTCCTGGGACCATCTGAACCGGCCAAGGCCGACCCTCCCCCCTCCATCCTGAAACCCAGCCTGACCGACAAGCTGCGGACCGAGCGCAACCGGCTCCGCCTGATGAGCACCAAGGTTGCGGAGGAAAAAAGCCGGGAAATCCTCCGCGTGATTCGTGCCGAACAGGAAAAGCGCCTGACCGATTTGCGGGGGTGGTGGCTCGATCGCATGGCCGATCCGGTCACGGCCGCCCGGGAGAAAATGGTTCTCTTTCTCCACGGCCACTTCGCCACCAGCGAGGAAAAGGTTAAAAACCCGGTGCTCCTCTACCAGCAGAACCGGCTATTTCGCGAAAAGGCCTTGGGCTCCTGGTCGGAGCTGGTACTCGGAGTGGCCCAGGATCCGGCCATGCTCATTTATCTGGACGGCGCCCGCAGCCGGCCGGAGCAACCCAATGAGAATTTTGCGCGCGAGCTTTTCGAGCTATTCACCCTCGGGGAGGGCAACTACACGGAAAAGGACGTGCAGGAGGCGGCCCGGGCCTTCACGGGGTGGTCGGTCAGACTTCGCCCCAAACCCGGCGAAGTGATGGACGAGGAAACCCACGTGCCCTCCTTCACGATCAACCGGAAATGGCACGACCCAAAGCCCAAAAGAATCTTCGGAAAAACCGGAAGCTTTGACGGGACGGATGTCGTGCGGCTCACCCTCCGGCAACCCGCCGCCCCCCGCTGGATCACTGCAAAACTTTGGCGCTTCTACACGGGAAGCTCTCCTTCCGACGATCTGCATCGGGAGCTCGTCCGCGCGTGGGACGGTGCCAAGGGTCAGTTGCATCCTTTTCTTTTGGCCATCTGGACCCATCCGGAATTTTACGCCCCCGTTTTGGCGAGGCAGCGGGTCAAGTCCCCGGTCGAATGGCTGGTGGGTCTCTGCCGCCAACTGGGCCGCCCCTTGCCCGCGCCTGCGCTGGCCTCGGAAATGACCGCCCAGCTGGGACAGAAACTTTTCGCCCCGCCCAACGTCAAGGGCTGGGATGGCGGCATCACCTGGATCAACACCGCCAGCCTCGAAAAAAGATATGAATACGGATCCTGGCTGGTCGGCGGGACGGTCGGCATGCAGCGGTTGGGTGACATGGATCTTGGCCGGCTGGCCATCCAAAGCGGTTTGCTGGAAGTGCCCCGCCCCATGATTGAGGGGGTTGCGGGGGAGGAGCCAAACTTGAAAAAGGCGTTTGCGGAAAAACGGAAGGCCGCTGCCCTCCAGGCCCGCAAGTTGCTGGCCATCCCCCCGGCTCCCCTCACCCCCCTGGCCGGACGGGAAGAGCGCCAGAATCCCGACCTTCTCATCGAGCAACTCAGCGCCCGCCTGCTCCCGGGAAAAGACACCCCGCCGGAAATCCAGTCGCGTTTTCGCAAGGCCGCCGGCGAAACGACCCCCCTGACGGACGCCGCCGTGCGGCAAACCGTCCTCGCCATTGTGCAAAGCCCGGTTTACCAGCTGGGATGAGAAGGGAGGACGCATGAAAGAACCATGGCTGAAAACACGGCGGGAATTCCTGCGCACGGGCTTGCTGGGCAGTTCCCTCTGTTGGACCGTGCCCAGCTTCCTGCAAAACACCATGCTCTCCCTGCATGCGGCGGCGGACGGCCAGCGGGTTCAAGGCGTGACCGGCCGGGACGGACAGATCCTTGTCGTCCTGCAGCTGGCGGGCGGAAACGACGGCCTCAATACCGTGGTCCCGATTGGGGATGACGACTATCGGCGCGCCCGACCCTCCCTCGCCTTGAGGGAGAAACAGGTCCTGCCACTCGGGGCCAAGGCCAAGGTCGGCCTGCACCCGGCTCTCGCCGGTCTGGCACGATCTTTTGAAGAAGGAACCTTAGCCGTGGTGCAAGGGGTGGGCTACCCCAACCCCAACCGTTCCCATTTCCGCTCCACGGAAATCTGGGCCACCGGCACCGACGCGGAAAAGACGTCTTCCACCGGCTGGATCGGTCGCTATTTCGACAACGCCTGCTCCGGTTGCGATGCCGCCGTGGGGATCACTCTGGGATCCCAGACCCCGCAGGCCTTCTCCGCGAAAACGCCCAAAGGGGTGCTTTACGAGGCCGGCGGGGGCAGACGGCGCCGACTCGGCGCCGATGGCGAGCCGGAAGCCGACGGATCCATGACTATGAATATGGACAACGATCCCGAGGAGGGTCCGGCCGGCGGCTCGATTGGGGACATCGCCGGCTCTTCCGGAAAAATCGATGCCCTGGATTTTCTTGAACGGACCGAAATGGATGTCCAGGTCACCCAAAAGGAAATCGCGGCCGCCTCTGGTCGCGGAAAGAATGGCGTGACCTATCCGGGCTCCTGGTTGGGCAACCAGTTCGCCCTCATTTCCCGCCTCATCGCCGGCGGCCTCAAAACCCGCATCTACTATGTTTCCCAGGGCGGTTACGACACCCACACCGGCCAAGCCGGCGCCCACGAACGCCTTCTTCGGGAAATGGGCGACGCGGTGTCGGCCTTCCTGGCCGATCTGAAGGTGCAGGGGAATCTCGGACGCGTCACCCTCATGACCTTCAGCGAATTCGGACGCCGGGTGAAGGAAAACGCCAGCGGCGGAACTGATCACGGCGCCGCGGCGCCGCTCTTCCTTGCCGGGGGCGGCGTGACCGCCGGGCTACTCGGAACCATGCCCTCCCTCGCCCCCCGCGATCTCGAAGATGGTGACGTGAAATTCAACGTCGATTTTCGCTCCGTCTACGCCACGGTCCTGGAGAAACACCTCGGGGTGAAGTCCGACCCCATTCTCAACCGTGCCTTTCCGCTCCTCAAGGCTTACGGCTAAAGAAAGGTAGGGCGGCCAGTCCCTTGGCCGCCTCGTTGAAGATTTGTTTTTTTCAGCCTCGAACGAGGCGGGCTCGGAGAGCCCGCCCTACCTTATCGCCCGGCGTAAAAATCTTCCGCTCACCTTCACGTTACCCTTCACGAATCTGCTGTAGGGCCCCGCTGCTAGGGCTTGGCTTCCACCTCGGTCGCCGGGCCCTCGGCTCCCGGCGTTTCCCCGGTGACCGTGGGCGGGGCTGCCTCCGCTTCCACCTTCACAAACTTGACGGGCCCTTTCCGGCCCAGGCTGTTCTTCCAGGTTCCCTCCAAGGTTTTGGCATCCTGGGAAATCTGCAGATCCAGCTCCACCTTGGGATCAAAGCCGGGCTTGGGCAGCGTGGTGTAGGTGATGGGGATCTTGGCGCGGGACCCCTCGATTTTCGCGCCCTTGCTATGCCACACGCCCGGACCTCCCCCCGCCCACACCCCATAGCCCGCCACATGGATCGTCGCCCCATCCTGCGAAAT
>Ga0214917_10001487_pt1 | contig 29925 bp, 25 predicted proteins | sample LL_1208_BB_MetaG_FD_177983 | JGI IMG/M metagenome (GOLD analysis project Ga0214917, IMG submission 177983) | Freshwater microbial communities from Lake Lanier, Atlanta, Georgia, United States - LL_1208_BB | ecosystem: Environmental > Aquatic > Freshwater > Lake | place: USA: Georgia | collected... | reverse complement strand
ACTTCCAGTTCCGTGATCGTGACGGAATCGCGTCGGACAGGCCTCCACCCGCCCCGGCCGGCTCGCCGACGGTGCGACTCTGGTCGTCCTACGGAACCATCGGCGCGAGCGGCGACGAGATCGCGATACGCGGCGTGCTCGAGGCCCGGGCTCCGAACGGGTCGATCCACACCAACCCGCCCCCGGCTCCGGCCGCGGCGATGGTGGGAGGCACGCGTCCGGACGGCATGACGGTCACGAATCGACGCACCCTGAGCGTGCCGCTCGCGGCGCCGGGCAACAGGGTCGTCTATTCGACGGACGGTGGCCGCACTTGGAAGCAAACCTGGAATGCTACCGAGGGAGTCAACGAGGTTCTCGTAAGCCAGGTCAACCCGCGGGGCCAGCGATCCGCGCCGCAACCGCTCCGGTTCGTGCTCGATACGAAGGCTCCCGCCGCGCCCCGGCTGGCCCTGCTCGACGGAATCGGCGGCGTGAGCCGCAGCGGGAGGCTCCACGCCGCCCGGGTCGAGCAGAACGCCCGGATTGAGTATTCGCTCAACGGCGGTGGCTGGACGTCGAACTACGCCCCGGCCGAAGGCCGAAACGTGGTCCGGGTCCGGCAGATCGACCTCGCAGGCAACATATCTCGCCCCAGTGACCGGCTCGTTTTCACAAGAAAAACCGCGGTCAACCCGGTCGTGGTGTCGCTCCGCCGGGATACCGGGCCCGACAAAGGCGACAGGATCACCTGGGATGGCCGACTTACCCTGCGGGGCCTGGAACCGGGTGCGACCACCCAGTATTCGACCGATGACGGCGCCACCTGGAAGGTGCGATTCACGCCGGTGCTCGGAGAAAACCGCGTGATGGTGCGGCAGATCGACCGAGTCGGGAACCTCTCCCCACCGACGGCGTTCTCGTTCACGCTGATTCGACGGCCCGGCAGCCTGCGGGCGCTCGCGAGCCTGCTCGGCCGGCCCCGGTGACGACCATGCCGTTCATCGTGTGGCCGCTGCGGAATGTCGCCGGCCGGCAAGTCCTCTCTGACGAGGTCCTCCTCGATGTCTGGCGACAGATCGTCGAGGAAGACAAAGTCGATCTGGTGTTCTACGCCGGCGGCGTCTGCACACCGCGGGAGTTCCTCGAATACATCCTTCAACCGAGCCTGCGAGTGTCGCTCGTGATCGACGCGGTGTCGGGCCTCGTTTGCGTGCTGGGATGGCTCACCCCTGCGGGTGATGGCTCGGCTTTCGTCCACTACTGCAACCTCGGCCGCTTCCGCCGGGACGCCGGCCGGACGCTCCTCCACCACTGGTGCGAGCCGCCGGAGCCCGGAGGACGCCCGGTCTTCGAAGTGCTCCTGGGAATCACCCCGGAACCCCACGCCGGGGCAATCCGGGCGGCGCGTATCATGGGGTTTGTGCCGGTGGGCACGATTCCCCGGTACTGTCGCTGGGCGGCGGGAACCCTTCGTTGCGGGGGAGTTTTGAGTGTTTTCGAGTGCCCGCCTGGGTGACGGCGGCGTTCGCGGGGCTTCGCAAAAAATTCACAGTGCGGATCGTTGCACCCGCTGCCGCGTGGTATTAGTTTTGCAGAGGCGGTGGCGAGTGGCCCATCCGGGCCTCGCGGAACCGACGCTGCTTTCGCCTTTCTGGAGACCATTCACCATGATCCGAGTCACCGACCCGGGCACCACGGGGCTCTCGTCCATGTCCGGCCTGTGGGCCATCGTCGCGGCGGCACGGGCCGGCGCGGGCGACGCCCGGGCCGCGGCAGAGGGGGCCGTTCCATCCATCGGCAAGGCGATCGGCCGTGGCTTCCACGCCGCCGGATTCGCCATCGGCTACTCGTTCACCTTCCCCGCGGTGCTCGTGGCCCGCATCGTGCCGCAAAACAACCCGATTGCGTACGGCCTCGCCGACGGTGGCCGGGCCGGGCTCGATCTCGCCCGCTCCACGGTCAACCGGCCGGCCGCCGAACCGGCGGTCGCGGCCCTCGCCCTGACCACGTCCTGACCCAGCCCCAGCCCGCAAGAAAGCGATTTCATGACCCGTTCGGAATTCGGTTACTTCTGTGCCGGCGTCGCCGCCGGCGCCCTCGGCCACAAGTTCTATCCTCAGATGAAGGACAAACTCGGGCCGTACATGGCCGGAGCCGTGGTGTTCGCGCAGCAAGCCTTCGGCGACGCGATGAAGGACGCGATGGCGGCCGTGCAGACGATGCAGGACGCCAAGGAACCGATCGGCGCGGAGTTCTTCACGAAGGCCGCCGACACCGGCTCCGCCGCCTCCGCGGGCGACGTCGCTGCTTGACCCGTTGCCCAATGCACGACGCTGGAGCCAACCGATGGATGTTCGTGTTTCGTTCCCCGACGCGGGCCTGATTCAGGTCGAGGGCGCCGTCTTCGCGGACGCCTCCAGTGAAGCCTGCCGCACCTTCCTTCGCTGCGCGTTCGCGTTGGCGGAGGTCGACGACGTTCGGCTCCACCCGGGCAGGTCGCCCCGGGCCGAGCTGCGATTCACCGCGGGGCGGGCGTCTGGGCGGACGATCGTGGATCGGCTCGCGAAACTGCTCGGGCAGGCAAGGTTGAATCGCGAGGTCGCGGCCGAGGTGCAACTGCCGCTGATCGCCCGCGATCGCCGCGGAAGCGTCCGGGTGCGACGGTTCGGCAGCCGATTGTCGGGCTGGCGGGTCGACCGGGAGAGCCCCGGTCAGGTGAAGCTCTGCCACCCGGCGCTCCACCGCCGCGCCGAGGTCGCCCAGGCGATCGAGCGCGAGCTGATGAGCATCCTGGGCGTGGACAAATACTCCACCAACACCCTGTTCGCCGCGGTCAGCATCGACTACGACCCGCGGCAGCTGAGCCGCTCACAGCTGGTGGAAATCCTCGACGGCGTGCTCGCGGCGACCCAGATTCCGGCCAAGCCCGACAAGCTCGACCTGTCGTTGGCGCTGGCGACCGCGTCGCTGCCTCTGGCGGCGGCGGCGCAGTTCGCCTTTCCTCCGCTGCTGCCGGCCGCCGCCGCCCTGTTCCTGTTCACGTCCATCCCGTCGTTCCAGGGCGCGAAGCACCTGCTGCTGACCGAGCGCCGGCTGGGATGCGACGTGCTCGACGTGGTGGTGATCCTCGGCTGCCTCGCCACGGGGCAAATCCTGCCGGGGGCCGTGCTCGTGTGGTGCCTGGCGTTGGGGCGGACCCTCGTCAAGCGGACCGAGGACCGGTCCAAGAAGATGCTGTTCAACCTGTTCGGCAAGCAGCCCCGATTCGTGTGGGTGGTTCAGGGCGGCGTGGAGGTCCAGGTGCCGCTCCACACCCTCGCCCGGGGCGACGTGATCGTCGTCAACACCGGCGACGTGGTCCCGGTCGACGGGGTCGTGGCCGAAGGTTTCGCGATGATCGACCAGCACGCGCTGACCGGGGAGAGCACCCCGGCCGAGAAGGGGCCGGGGGAGCGGGTCTTCGCCTCGACCGTGCTCGTCGCCGGCAAGTTGTTCGTCGCCGTGGAGTCGAGCGGTGCCGAGACCGCCAGCGCCAAGATCGGCAAGATCCTCGCCGACACGGCGGGCTACAAGCTCGCCCGCCAGCACGCCGGCGAGCGGCTGGCCGACAAGGCCGTGATCCCGATGCTCGCGCTCGGCGGCCTCGGCTTCGCGACGCTGGGGCCGGCCGGCGCCGTCGCGATCGTGAACTGCGACCTCGGCACCGGCATCCGCATGGCGGCGCCACTGGCGATGCTCAGTTCGCTGTCCCTGTGCGCCAGCCGCGGGATCCTGATCAAGGACGGCCGAGCCCTCGATCAGATGAACGAGATCGACACCGTGCTGTTCGACAAGACGGGAACGCTGACCCGCGAGCGGCCGGAAGTGGGACACATCCACGCCTGCCTGCCGTGGGATGCCGCGGCCGTGCTCCGGTTCGCCGCGGCTGCCGAGCAGAAGTTTCACCACCCGATCGCCCTGGCGATCCTCCACGAGGCCCGCGACCGCGGGCTCGACCTCCCGCCGGTGGACGACAGCGAGTTCAAGGTGGGTTTCGGCATCGCCGTCCGGCTCGAGGGCCACCTCGTGCGGGTCGGCAGCCGCCGGTACATCGAGATGGAAGGCATCGCGATCCCGCCCGACGTGGCGGCCGCGATCGAGCGGGCCCACGCGCTCGGCAACACGATGGTCCTCGTCGCCATCGACGACAGCCTCGGCGGAGGGATCGAACTCCAGGCGTCGGTCCGGCCCGAGGTCGTCGAGATCATCGCCGGCCTCCGGGCCCGCGGCATCAAGCACATCGCGATCATCTCCGGGGACCACGACGCCCCCACGCGACGACTGGCCGAGCAGCTCGGAATGGACCGGTACTTCGCCCAGGTCCTGCCCGCCGACAAGGCCGACTACGTGAGCAAGCTCCAGTCCGAGGGCCGCAAGGTCTGCTTCGTCGGCGACGGCATCAACGACTCGATCGCGCTCAAGCGGGCCAATGTCTCGATCTCGCTGCGGGGCGCCTCGACGATCGCCACCGACACCGCCCACATCGTATTTCTCGACGAGGGGCTGGCCCACCTCTGCGAGTTGCGCGACATCGCCGGCAACCTGCACCGCAACGTGCGTCGCAGCTGGCACATGATCGTGGCGCCGAACATCGCCTGCGTGGCCGGCGTGTTCACGCTCGGCTTCGGCATCTACGCGAGCGTGTTCTTCAACAACATCTCCGCCTTTGCGGCCGTGGCCAACGGCCTTTGGCCGATGCGAAAAGTGGCCGCGAGCGACGCCAGCCGGCGACGGGCGCGGGCAGCGGCCGGCGACGCCGGACCCGACCACGCGACGGTAAAGAGGGACGACGACTCGTCGGCCCAGCCACCGTCGGCCCAGCCACCGTCGGCCCAGCCACCGTCGGCCCAGCCACCGTCGGCCCAGCCACCGTCGGCCGAGCGAGCCCTGCGGCCGCAACCCGGCCCGCCGCTGCTGACGGAAGTTGTGATGTCATGACCGCCCCGCAGGCCGAGGTGCTGCTCGACCCGGCTGTCGGACGGGTGTTCGTTCGCGATCGACGGCTGGCGTCATCGGGCCGCTCCTTCATGGCCCGAGTCCTGGCCTGCCCGGCGGTGACCCGGATCGACTACGACCTCGCCGCCGGCACGGCCGACATCCGGCTGGCGACGACGACAGCTGCGTTTCCCACGGCCGTCGTCGAGCTGTCGGCGGCCGTGCGTTCGGCTTCGCCCGTGAGTCTGCCGGCCGACGTCACCGCCTCCCGCCAGGGCACGGTCCGCCGGATGGGAGCGCGGCTGACCACCTGGCGGGTCGGCTCGCACGACCACCATTCGTTGCGGTTCCGGCACCCGCGGATGCAGGGCGATCGCGTGCTCGCGCGAGGGCTCGAGCGGATTGTGACCACGCTGCCCGGCGTCCACGACGCGCGGCTCTCCGGCTGGTCGAGCGATCTGGTCGTCCGCGTCGATCCCGCCGGTCTCGATGCCGACACCCTCCTCGCCGTGCTGCAACGGGCGGTCGACGAGCGGGCGGGCCAGGGCGTCACGTCACCCTGGGCGATGGCGGGCACGACCGCCACGTTCGGGCTGCTGGCCGCCACGGACCTCGTGCTCCCGGCTCTCGCGCCGGTCAGCGGGCTGCTGATCATCGGCAGCAACCTGGGGACGATCGCGGCCGCGGCCCGCGACCTGCGCCGGCTCCGGGTCGGCCCCGCGACCGTCGCGACCGCGATCGTGTGCGGTACGCTGGCGACGGGCCAGTTCCTGGCGTCGGGAATCATGGCCTGGTCGTTCGACTTCTGGCGCCGGCGGCACCGCCGCGACATGGAGGCCGAGCGACTGCTCCTGCTGGAAGACGCCGTGCCGATGCCCCCGGCGCTCACGGTGCATGGGGCCGCCGAACCCCTGTCGGTCCCGGGAGAGCGGCTGGCCTTCCAAGCCTGGGAGGTGGTGCCGGCCGACGCGAGGCTCGTCGCCGGCGGCGGCGTGATCGACGAGCGGGCGGTGACCGGCGTGCCCGGATGCCGTGCGATCGGCCCGGGCGATCACGTGCCCGCGGGGGGCGTGCTGCTCGGTGGTGAGGGTGTGCTCGTGATCGAGCGCAGCACGGAGGACAGCCGCGTGACCGGGGTCATCCGACTGCTCGCGGCGGCGACCGAGGTCCGGCCGGGAAGATTCGCGCCGACCATCGAGGCCGACCGGCTGTTGACGCAGTTCGCCGGCCCGACACTGGCCACGGCCGGGCTCGGGCTGATGGTGGGGGACGTCACGACGGCCGCCGCCGTGTTGCGGCCCGACTACGGCTCCGCGGAGGCGATGTCGGTCTCGTTCGAGGATCTCGATGCCGTCGCCTGCGGTCTCGGCGTTGGCTGCCTCCTGGCGTCGCCGCGGGCGATCGACGACCTCGCCGCCGTCGATACCCTCGTCGTTCTCGATCACCCGCTGCTCGGCGAGCGGGAGATCGAAGTGGCCGGCATCGACACCATGGCCGACCCGACCCGTGAGGCGGAACTGATTCGGATGGCGGCGAGCCTGGCCCGGCACATGACCGGGCCGAGGCGCGACGCCCTGGCCCGCCTGGCGGCGGAGCGCGGCTGCGTCATCAGCGACGTGGTGCCCGAGTCGTTCGGTGACATCAACGGCCTGCGGATCGTGCATCGCAGTGAACGGGGTGTCTTCAGTCTCCGCGAGAAGGGGGGGCCGGCGGAACCGGAGCCGCGGCCGCTCCTGCTCGAAGTCGATGCCGCGCCGCTGGCGACCTTCCGGTTTGGGTCATCCGCCGCGGCGAGGGCCGCCCGCGGGCTGGCGGGCATCGTCGCCGCGAGCGGCTACCGCCTGCTCGTCGCCGGCGAGCCGGCCGTCACCGAGCGATTGCCGGCGGATGAGCGGCTGCCCCCGGACGAGGAGCTGATCGCGCACCGGCTCGCGGAACTTCGCGGGTCGGGCAGAAAGCTCGCAGTGGCGGGCACGCCGCGGCAGCTCGCGAGGCTGGCGGAAGCCCGCGATGTGACCATCTCCCTCGGGCTGAGCGAAGGTCCGGTGGCCTCCGCGGAAATCGTCTGCCTGTCGGGAGACATCGCCTCGCTGGCCGATCTGCTCGCGGCCGTCGCCGACCGGCACCGGAAACTCCGCACCGCGCGGAGTCTCTCGATCCTGCCCAACGCGGCGTGCGTCGCCGGCGCGTTCCTGTTCGGCTTCACGAGTGTCGTCTCGGCCGTGGTCAGCAACCTGGGAACGCTCGGCATCTATCGGCGGGCAAGCGGCGGCCTGCATCGCCGCCGCCGCCTGCACTGGCTGCGGCAGCGGGCCGTGCTGCCACGCTTGGCGGGCCACGCGCCGATGCCCCGGAGGACCGCGTCGTGAACATCGACTCGCCGGCGACCGCGGCCGATGCCGACAGCCCGACCCACGGGCTCGGCGCGCGGCTCGCCCGCGTGCCCCGGGAGGTGGGCGTGCTCCTGGTGACGATCGGCGTGATCGGCCTGGTGCTGCCGGGACTGATGGGTACTCCGGCCCTCCTGGCGGGCGGCCTGTTGCTCTGGCCCAAGGGCTTCCGCTCGGCCAACGACTGGCTCGGCCGCCGCTGCCCGAAAATCCACGCCCAGGGACTCGAGCAACTGGTCCGCTACCTCGATGACATGGAGCGTCGCTACCCGTCCATCCCAACCGAGTCACCTTCGCCACCAGGAGGCAGTCCATGACCGACCATACCGCCATTTCCGTCCGCACCCCCACGTCCTACGAGGCGAGCCAGATCCGGGAAATCGCCGCCTGGAAGAGCAGCCGGCCCAGCCGACTCGCCAGGATCGTCGACACGCTTACCTCACCGGTCACCTGGGCGGTGGGGCACGTGGTGCCGCGGCGGTTCGTCGCCGGCCTCGTCTCGTCGATGGAGTCGATCGCGGCCCGCGCCGACGTCCAGGCCGACGTCGCCCGGGCCGCGGGCGTGGCCGACGTCCGCGATCTTGCCGCCGCCTCGCTGGAGGACTGCGACCGACTGGCCCGCCTGTTCTCCGCCCGGGCCGAGCGGTTCGCGATCGTGGAAGGAGCCGCAGCGTCGCTGGGCGGCCCGCTGTTTCACGCCCCGCAGCAACTGATCGCGTCCCTCCGCTCGATCTCGAGGATCGGTCATTGCTACGGCTACGCGCTCACGGAGCATTTCGAGCACGGCGTGGTCATCGACATCCTCGAACTGTCGATGATTCAGGAGGAACGGCCGCGGATCACCATGATCGAGTCGCTCCACGAGGCGATCGACGCCCGTCAGGATTCGATCAACGACGAGGGCGACTACCTGGAGCGTGCCAGCCGGACGATGCTCGCCGAGGAGGCGCTCGACTTCATCCCGGTCGTCGGCTCGGCGGTCGCGTTCCTGTTCGACAGCCAGTTCATGCACGCGGTGGACGAGACGGCCCAGCGAATCTTCCAGGAGCGGTGGCTCCGCGACCGGGGCATCGTGCCCTCGATCAGCCCCGCTTCCATCCACCAGCGGGCGAGCAGCTATGCCGATGTCGGCAGGGCCATCGGCCAGGGGCTGTACTGCGTCGGGGCCGTGGTGGGCTTCGGCGTCACTTTCCCCTGCCGGCTCGTGCAGCACGCGTTCGGGAGCGCCCGCAATCCGATCGGCCGAGGTGCCCGCCACGGATCCCATGCCGCGGTCGATGACGCCCGGCAGTTCATCGCAGGACTGCGGGAAGGAATCGTGGAACCGCTCGGGGAATCGCTGGCCGTGCCCCGGCTCGCCGATCAGGGAACGTGAAAATCCCGTGAGCAAAAGCGGTCGATTTGCGGGCCGACTCCGTGCAGCGTAGCATCAACTGAGATCAAGGCGGCACGAAAGCAGCTTCCCAAGAAACAGGAGTCGATTCCATGAATGACGAGCAGACCGTGGACGTGAATGCGAACGGAACCGGGGCCGGGGCGAGCGATCCGCTCGGTGCGGTGGCCGACGCCATGCAGGCGGCCGCCGACGCCGTGGGCCGGGGCACCGAGGCCGCTCGTGAGGCAGCCGGTCAGACGCTGCCGAAGGTCGGACAGTTCACCAATCGCCTGCTGTACACCACGTCGTACGCCATCGCCTACGGCGCCGTGTTCCCGCTGGCCCTCGTTGCCCTCTCCGTGCCGCAGAACAATCCTTTCGTGCACGGCTTGATCGACGGCTCACGGGCCGCCCGAAACAAGGTCGACGGCATCCTCACCGGCACGCCGGCGACGGAAGAGGCGGCCGCCTGATTCTGGCACGGACAGACACCCCGGAAGTGCCGCCGTGGCCGCTGCCGGCAGGCTGATCGACGTGTGGCTCGAGGACGTGGACGGCCGGCGTGCGTCCCTCGCCGAGTTGCGGGGACTCCCGGCCATCGTCGTCTATGCCGGGCGTCAGGGCGCCGCTGCGGCGATGCAGGTCGGTGTCGACCTCGATGCCCGCTTCGGCGGTGGCGTGGTCGTTCCCCGAGCCCGGATCGTGCCGGTCGCGTGCCTGGGCGAGGTGCCGCGGTTTTTGCGGGGCGTCATCCGCAGCCAGGTGCGCCAGGCCGCAGCGGGCGTCGCGGTCTGGATCGATTTCGAACGCGCGCTCGAGCAGACGCTCGGCATGCACGAGGCCCTGGCGAACGTGGCCGTGCTCGACGCCGCCGGCCGCGTCGCCGGAGTGACCGCAGGCGCGGGGAAGGCTTGCGTCGAGGCGGTGACGGCGCTGATGCACGGGCTACCCGAGAGCCTGCCGCTGTCTCCGGAAACCGATCCCGGATGATCGGCTTCCACCGCGGGGTCGTGCCCGCCCCGCCGGCCCCCGCGGGTTCCTCGACCGCGAACCGTGGGGGTCGAAGGCGAGCGGCGACGCCGCCGCGTCTCTCGAGTCGCTCGGCCGGGTCGAAGCCCGGGCTTCAACGCGGGCGAACCGACGCGACCGCATAGCGCGCGGCATATACTTCGCCGCCATGCGTTCCGTCGTCGTCTGCGGTCTCGGTCGGTTCGGGCTCCAGGTCGTGGAGGCCCTGCGGGGTTGCGACTGCCCCGTCACGGTCATCTCCGACGACCGCACGGCCGGCGAGCGGATCGAGCGGGTGCGGGCCGGCGGATGCCGTTTCGTGTGCGGCGACTTCCGCGCCGCCACGGTGCGGCGCGAGGCCGATGTGGCCGCCGCCCGGGCCGTCGTGCTGACGACGGCCCACGATCCGGACAACCTCGAGGCGGCCCTCGAGATCCGCGGCGAGGCGCCGGGCGTGCGCGTGGTGATGCGGCACTCGCAGCCCCGGCTGTCGCGGAGGTTCGAGGCCGACTTCGGGATTGCCGCGGCGCTGGCGGTCGCGGAACTGGCCGCCGGAGCCTTCGTCGAGGCCGCGCTCGAGCCGCCGGCCGCCGGCCCGCCGAAGCCCGTCGCAGACCGGCCGGGGCCGCTCCCGCGGCGGCCCATCCGCGCGGAGTTCCTCACGATCCCCCTGCTCCTGCTGGGCATCTATGCCGCTGCGATCGTCGTCTTTCGGTTCACCATGGGCCTGTCATGGATCGACGCCGTCTACTTCGCCACCACGGTGGTCACCACCGTCGGCTTCGGCGACATCAACCTGCTCCAGGCCCCCGGCTGGGTGAAGCTGTTCGGCGTGGCGCTGATGTTCGCGGGCGTGCTCCTGATCGCCGTGACGGCCTCACTCCTGGCGGTGTTCGTCGTCACCGGCACCGCCGACCAGTTGCGCAACGAGTTTCGGGCCAGCCGGCTGCGCGACCACGTGGTCGTCTGCGGCCTGGGCTCGGTCGGCACCGCCGTGGCCCGCGACCTCCACGACCGCGGCACGCGGGTGGTGGTCATCGACCCTGAGGCCGACGACGAACTCCACCGCGAGACGAACCCCCGTTGCCCCGTGATCGTGGGCGACGCGACCCGGCCGGTGATCCTTCACCGGGCCGGAATCGAGCGGGCCCGGGCGCTCGTGGCCTGCACGAGCAACGACGCCCTCAACCTCGAGATCGGGCTGACGGCGCAGTCGGTGGCCGAGGCCAGCCGCGACGGCCGCCCGCTCCGCCTGGTGCTGCGCTGCTTCGACACCGACATCGCCCGCCGGATCCATGCCGTGGCCGACAACTACACGCTCCTTTCGGAGGCCAGGATTGCCGCCGACGTGTTCGTCCGGCGGGCCCTGGCCGAGCCGGCCACCTGACTCCCCGCCCCGCCATGCCCACCGCCGCCGCCACATCCCATCTCGCCGACCCCGTCACCCGCCACATGCGGCCTGACTTCGCCCGGCTCGCCCTCGGCCAGACCGTCGGGGAGGCGATCGCCGCGGCCCGCGGCGCGCCGCCTGAAGGACGGATCATCTACTTCTACGTGCTCGACGCGGACGGGCGGCTGGCCGGTGTGGTGCCCACCCGCCGGCTGCTGCTCTCGCCCGACACCACACCGATCCGCGACATCATGGTGACTCGCGTGGTCACCATTCCGGCCGCCGCCACCGTACTCGACGCCTGCGAGTTTTTCCTGCTCCACAAACTGCTCGCCTTCCCGGTGGTGGACGAGGAGCGGCGGATGCAGGGGATCGTGGACGTGGACCTCTACACGGAGGAGCTCGCCGACGTCGATCGCCGAGAGGAACTCGACGACCTGTTCCAACTGATCGGCGTCCACTTCGAGGATTCGCAGGCCCGCTCGCCGGTGGCGGCCTTCAGGAGCCGGTTCCCCTGGCTGGTGACCAACATCGCCGGGGGGCTCGTGGCGGCCTTCCTCTCGGGGCTGTTCCAGGCCGAGTTGGAAAAGGCGGTGGCCCTGGCCCTGTTCGTGCCGGTCGTCTTGGCCCTGGCCGAGAGCGTGGCGATCCAGTCGGTGAGCATCGCGTTGCAGCGGCTGCACGGCCGCCGGCCGTCATTGGCCGCGATCACCGCGGCCGTGCGGCACGAATCGCTGACGGGGGTGATGCTCGGGCTCGCCAGCGCCGTGACCGTCGCCCTCGTCGCCCTCGTCTGGCTCGGCCAGGCGACCGTGGCCGTGGCGCTCCTGGGGGGCATCACCGGGGGCGTCGTCTGCGCCGCCGTGATCGGCGTGGCCATGCCCAACCTGCTGCGGCTCTTCGCCCGCGAGCCGCAGGTGGCCTCCGGCCCCGTGGCCCTCGCCGCCACCGACGTGGTCACGCTCGTGATCTACTTCTCGCTGGCCCGGCAGTTGCTGAGCTGAGCGGTCAGCTCCGCGGCCCCGCTTGTCCGCGACTACACTCTGGCGAGCGGCGCACCGCTTCCTGCCCCCGCCCCGCCCTCGTTCATCCCATCCCATGCCCCTGCTCGTCACGAACGCCGAGATCGTCAACGCCGACAGCCGCTACCCGGCCGACATCCTCTGCGAGGGGGACGTGATCACCCGCATCGACCGCGGGATCACGCCCCCGCCCGGAGCCGAGGTGATCGACGCGGCCGGTCGGCCCGTGTTTCCCGGCTTCATCGATCCCCACACCCACATCTACCTGCCCTTCATGGGCACCTTCTCCAAGGATGACTACGAGACGGGCACCAAGGCGGCGCTCGTGGGGGGCACCACCACGATCTTCGAGATGGTCTGCCCGCCCCGCGACATGTCGCACGCCGAGGGCTTCGCCCTGTGGCGGAAGCAGGCCGAGGGCAAGGCCTGCTGCGACTACTCCTTCCACATGGGCGTGACCCGCTTCGACGCCGACTCGACGGCCCAGCTCCGTGCGATCGTGGCAGCCGGCGTGGGCAGCTTCAAGGTGTTCCTGGCCTACAAGGGCGCCTTCGGCGTCGATGATGACGAACTCTGGCGAACGCTGGCACTCGCCAACGAACTCGGCGTGGTGGTCACGGCCCACTGCGAGAACGAGACGCTCGTGGCCGAGATGCAGGCGAAGCTCCTGGCCGCGGGCCGGACCGGCCCGGAGGCCCACCACGACAGCCGCCCGCCTGCCGTGGAAGCCGAGGGCGTGCACCACCTGTGCAGTTTCGCCGCGCTCACCGGAGCGACGGTGTACGTCGTCCACCTCTCCTGCCGCGAGGCCCTCGAGGCCGCGGTCGCCGCCCGTCAGCGGGGCGTGAAAGTGTACGTGGAGACGCTCATCCAATACCTGCTGCTCGACAAGACCTGGGCCGAGCGGCCCGCGTTCGAGGGGGCGAAGTACGTGATGTCGCCGCCGCTCCGCGACGCCGCCCACCAGCCCGTGCTCTGGAACGCCCTGGCGAGCGGCCTCGTCCAAACCGTGGCCACCGACCACGCCCCCTTCGACTTTGCCGACCAGAAACCGATGGGGAAGCACGACTTCACGAAGATCCCCAACGGGATCCCGGCGATCGAGGACCGCGTCACGTTGCTCTGGACCCACGGCGTGAAGACCGGCCGGCTTTCGCCCGAGCAGTTCGTCGCCGTCGCGAGCACCAACGCGGCCAAGATCTTCGGCCTCTGGCCGAGGAAGGGGGTGATCCAGCCCGGCGCCGACGCCGATCTCGTGATCTGGGATCCGGATTACCGCGGCACGATCACGGCCAGGCGGCAGCACCAGGCCGTCGACTACAACGCGTTCGAGGGGATGGCGATCGAGGGCCGGCCGGCGGTGGTGACCGTCCGCGGCGAAGTGGCGGCCCGCGACGGGGAGTTCTGCGGCACGGTCGGCCGCGGCCGGTTTCTCCAGCGGCCCACGGCCGGCCGGAGAGGATCATTGTCCCGATGAGCATCCGACATCGACCGAAAGACCCGTGCGAGCCGACCATGCATCATCGATCGCTGCCTCGACCTGCTTCCCGATGGCTCCCCGTCGCGATCCTGCCGGCGGTGTTCCTGCCCATCGCGGCCTGCCTGCCGTCGCTGGTGCGGGCCGACGAGCCGCCGCTCGCCGAGCGATTCCTGCTTGACGGTCGCCTTGCCGAGGGGATCACGGCCCTGGAGGCCCGCCTCACCAGCCACCCCGCAGACGACCAGGCCCGGTTCGGCCTCGGGGTGACGCAGTTTTTCCGGGCAGTCGAGCGGCTTGGCCAGTCACTCCATCGCCATGGGGCTCTCTGGCCAGATAACCAACTCGCCCGGATGGTGCCGTTTCTGCGGCTGCCCGTGCCGCCGAATCCCGACCCGGCGGAGGTCTCCTACGCCGACGTGCGGACGATGCTCGCCGCGTTCCTCGTCGACCTCGCGGCCGCGGAAAAGACGCTGGGAGGCATCCGTTCGGCCGAGGTCTCGCTACGGCTTCCGTTCGGGCGCGTCCGGCTCGATCTCGACGGCGACGGCAAGGCAGGGGAGCCCGAGGCCCTGTGGCGGCTGCAGGCAACGCTCGCCGGGCCAGGGCGGCCGGACGTCGGCAACACGCCATGGCCGCCACGGATTCCTGACGAGGAGGAGCGCCGCAGGACGGCCGAAGCCTTCGCCCTCCGTCTCGACCGCGGCGATGCCTTCTGGCTGCAGGGCTACTGCCACCTGCTCTCGGCCCTGGGCGAGTTCGCCCTCGCCCACGACATGGAGGCCTGCTTCGACGTACTCGCTCCGCGGCTCTTCGGCCGGCCGAAGATCCGGCAACTGCCCGCGGGGATGTTCCGGGAGGAAGAAAACGTCGAGTCGTTCATCGGCGACTTAAATATCTTCGCCGATCTGATCGCCGCCGTCCACGAGATGCGGTTCGAGGTGATCGAGCCCGAGCGGTGCCGCACCGCCCTCGGCCACCTGGAGCAGGTGATCCGCCTCAGCCGCGACTCCTGGACGGCGATCGAGGCCGAGACCGACGACGACCACGAGTGGATCCCGAACGCCAAGCAGAAGGGCGCGATCCCCGACATGCAGGTCAGCGGCGAGATGATCGCCGGCTGGCGGGAGTTTCTCGACGAGGCCGAGGCGATCCTGGCCGGCCGCCGGCTCGTGCGCCACTGGCGGCTCGCTCCGGGCCGCGGCATCGACCTCCGCCGCGTGTTCCTCGAGCCGCGGACGATGGACCTCGTCCGCTGGGTGCAGGGCGCCGCCGCGGTGCCCTACGTCGCGGAGGGCGAGTGCAGCGATCCTGAGTTCTGGTGGCGGCTGCAACGGCTGTTCCGCGGCCAGTTCCTCGGGTTCGCGATCTGGTTCAACTGAGGCCGGCAGGGAGGCTGGCTTTCGAGCCGGCCACCGCCATGAGGGCGAGCAACGCCTCCACGGCCGCGCGGGCGAAGGCGGGGTCGTTGATCCCGCAGTCGAGCGACGAGCAGGAGATGCCCGGCCGCAGGCCGCTCTCGAGGGCCTCGAAGAGCGCGGCGTCGGCCGCGGGATCGTGAAACGGGCCGCCCGGCGCGCCGATCACGCTCAGGCCCCGCCGGGGAAGCAGCACCTGCACGGGCCCGCGGGAGGCATTCAGCTTCCCCGCGACCAGTTGGCCGAGTGCCGCGGACTCCTCGGGCGACGTCCGCATCAGCGTGACCTGCGGGTTGTGGGCGTAGAACCGGCGGCCGGCGAACCGCTGCGGCACCGTCTCGGGCGGGCCGAAGTTGACCATGTCGAGACAGCCGGGGGCGACCACGGCCGGCACGCCGTGCCGGGCCGCCGCGTCGAGCCGCTCCGGGCCCGCTGAAAGCACGCCGCCAACCAGCTCGTCGGCCAGTTCCGTGGTCGTGATGTCGAGCACGCCTGCCACCAGGCCGCTGGCCACGAGCGTCTCCAGCGCCCGGCCGCCCGTGCCGGTCGCGTGAAACACGAGCACCTCGTACCCCGCCGCCTCCAAGAGCGGCACGGCCGCCTCGAGGCACGCGGTCGTGTTGCCGAACATGCTGGCCACGACCAGCGGCTTGTCGGCGGCCGCAGTCGCCACGTCGGCCTCGACCATCCCGCAGATCGCTCCCGCGGCCCGGGTGAGGATCGTCCGCGAGATCCGGTTGAGCCCCTGCACGTCCACGACGGCGGGCATCATCACGATGTCGCTCGTGCCCACGTAGGGGGCCGTGTTGCCGCTGGCGAGCGTCGAGACCACGAGCTTCGGAAACCCGATCGGCAGGGGCCGCAGCGCCGCCGACGCGATCGCCGTGCCCCCGCCGCCGCCGAGCGCGATCACCCCCTGGATCCGGCCCTCCGCCACGAGCCGTCCGATGACCGCGGCCGCCGCCCCGGCCATCGCCGCCACGCACTCGCCGCGGTCACCCCGCGCCACGAGGACCGCCAGGTCGAGGCCGCCGGCCGCCGCCACCTCGGCCCGTGAGACGTCGGCCGCGACCACGGGCTCGGCACCGGTACCCACGTCGATCAACACTGCGGCGTGGCCGCGGGCCCGGATCCGCTCCGCCACGAAGGCGTGTTCGCGGCCCTTCGTGTCGAGCGTGCCGAGGACGGCGATCGTCGCCATGCGGTTGCCTCGCAACGAGCTAGGTGCGGCGGCCGACCGGGATGCTCTTGAAGCGTCGCGTCAGCGCGGGCAGCGACTGCTCGAAGGCCAGCCGCTCGAGGCTCGACGCGCCGACGAAGCCTACGACGCCGGCCTGCTCGTTCACGTAAGCCGCTTCTTCCGGGGTGGAGATCGGGCCACCGTGCGCCAGGCAGATCACGTCGCCCCGCTCGGCCGTGGCGGCCCGCGCGATCGCCTGCACCCGTCCCACCGCCTCGTCGAGCGTGCAGGCCGCGCCGGTCACGCCGATCGAGCCCCCGATGGTCGTGCCGACGTGGGCGACGACCACGTCGGCCCCGGCCTCGGCCATCGCCCGGGCCTCGTCGGGCGTGGCGACATACACGATCGTGAACAGGTCCATCCGCCGCGCGAGGCCGATCATCTCGACCTCCTTGCGGAAGCTCATCCCTGTCTCCTCGAGGATCTGGCGAAACTGCCCGTCGACGATGCAGTGGGTGGGAAAGTTGTTGACCCCCGAAAAGCCCATTTCCTTGACGCGGCCGAGCCAGTGCCACATCCGCCGCCGCGGGTCCGAGGCGTGCACGCCGCAGATCACGGGCACCTCCTCGACGACGGGCAGCACCTCGTGCTCGCCGATCTCCATGGCCACGGCATTGGCGTCGCCGTAGGCCATCAGGCCGGCGGTGGATCCGTGGCCGGCCATCCGAAACCGGCCCGAGTTGTAGACGATGACGAGGTCTACGCCGCCTTGTTCCAGGAACTTCGCGCTGATGCCGGTGCCCGCCCCCGCCGCGATGATCGGCTGGCCGGCCCGAAGCGTGGCGTGGAGGCGGTCGAGCACCTCCGCTCGTGTGTAGGGATTCCCGCGGCCTGTCCAGGGGTTCGGCATCGTGCTGGTGCTCCGGGTCACGGGTCGAGCGGTAGCCTACGGCGGCCCGACCGCTGGCGCGGGCTTGCGGGAGATCACGAGAAACTGCTTGCCGAAGAATCGCCACGCCCACGGCAGGCGGATGTAGAGCCGCACCAGCGCCACCGGCGGCGTGAAGCCCTGCGACATCGAGTAGGGGAGGAAGCGGGCATCGGCCCGCTCCACGCTGAAGCCGGTCAGCGAGAGAATCTCCACGAGCGACCGTTCGGTGAGCGGCAGGAAATGATCCCAAAAATCCCAATACTCGCCGGGCAGGAACCGGATGTTCGGACCGAGGCAGATCAGCTTCCCGCCCGGCTTGAGGCACCGATGGGCCTGTTTCAAGGTCCGGCGCAAGGCGTCCTTGTCGGGCAGATGCTCGAAGAAGTTGCTGGTGAACACGACGTCGAGCGAGTCGTCGGGGAGCTGCCACGGCTGCGAGCAGTCCTGAAGCACGGTGTCGACCCCGGGGCCGACGCGGGCGGGCATCTCGGGATTCAGATCCATCGCGATCTTGCGACCGGCCCGGATGTTGCGGATGAACTCCCCCCAGCCGCTTCCCAGATCGAGAACCGTTGCGTCGGGCCGGACGTAGGCCTGGAAAAAATCGCCGGTCAACACCCGCCAGACGGCTTCCCGGTAGGGAGCGAGCGCCGCGAACCGCCGGCGATATTCCTGGCCGAGGTCTTCGAGCGTGTCCATGGTTGGTCGATCCAGATTCTGTAACCCACTCGACGACGTCGAGGCTCAAGGGTAGGTCGGCCGACGGCAGATCCGCAAGCGGGGCCGGTGGCGGCGGTCGGCCCAGGGCGGCTCACGGCTTTTCAAGGGCCGGCGCACCCCCGCCCCGAATCGGGCGCGCAGCCGGAGCGGTGGCGACTTGGTCGCGGCGGTCGTATCCTCTCGCCAAACCCGGATCGCTTGTCCCATGACCCATGCCCCTTGGTTCGTTCCGCGGGCCACGCCAGCCCTCACGGTCGCGGCCGTCGTGCTCGCGTCGCTGGCGACCGCCCGGGCCGCCGATCCGCTGCTCGACATTTTTCCGCCATCGGTCGCCGCGGTGCCCGCTGCGGAGCGGGGCGAGGCGACGATTACCCGCGACTTCACCCCCAGCGGCAGCATCTGGGCCGAGGGGCTCGACGAGACGCAGGTCTTCCTTGCGGAACTCGCCCATCGGCAGGGCGCCGACGACTCGTTCGCCGTACGGGTCGGCAAGGGGGGCCAGATCTATTCGCTCCGCGGCCCGTTCGGCGAGAGCGTGCCGCCTTCGTGGCGCGATGACCGCAACGACCGCTCGCCCTGGAACGACGAGGTCTGGCAGTTCGTGGCCGTGTGCTCGCGGTACAACGGCGTCGAGTCGCTCGCGAAGGCGGGGGCCGTGCCCGACGCGGTCCGGGAGCGGTTCGAGCGGTCGGCGTTCCAGTCGTCGTTCTTCGTCCACAACTCAGGGGCCTACATCCCCGGCGAGGCCGCCGTCCAAAGCCTGTATTGCCCGCTGCTCGCCCTCGAGACCGATCCCTCGGCCCGCACCATTCGCACGCTCACCTGGGGGCTCGTGCCGCAGGTCCGGACGATCCACCGCTCGCCGATCCTGTTCTCCGGCCAGGCACGGGACGTGGGCGAGGGGATCCTCGAACTTACCTGGGTGGTCCACAACTTCAGCCCCCGCGACGACGTGGTGTTCGACTTCTTGAACGCCCCCTGGGGCGGCACCCGGCTCACGAGCCTGCCGGTGCACGCGGTCGCCGGGCCCGACGGGCGGCCGCGGCCGCGGGCGGAGATGTTTCCCGCCGACCGCCCCGACTCCGCGATCGACGTCGCCAAGACGGGTGGCTGGCGGGTCGCGAGCATGCGCGACGCCGACGACGCCCCGAGCGTGGCCCTCGTCTTCGGTCGCGACCGCCATCTGGAAGCGGAACGGGCGCGGGCGGCCCGGGGCGAGCCCCACTGCCAGTTCGCGCCGAGCCTGCTGCGCGACTATCTCGCCCACGCGCCGCAGCTCTACGAGAAGCGTTGGCAGGACTGGCGGACCCGACCCGAGAACTCGTTTCGCAACTACGACGTGGTCGAGTTCATCCCCAAGCTCCGGCTCGAGCCGCAGACCACGATCTGGCACCGGGTGTTTCTCGTCGTCAACCGACGGGACCGGGCGATCGAACTGGCCCGGTCGCTCGTCGACAAGGTCGATTACGGCCGGCTCACCTTCGATCCGGCCGCCACGCCACTCCTGCCGGTCCACGTGCGAGACGGCCGGGTGATCGACCCCGCGGCCGCCGCCGGGCCGCCGAGCTTCGAGGTCTACGCCAAGCCGGTCCCCGGCTCGCTGCCGCTGTTCCTGCTCGAAGACACGACCACTGGCCACGAGCTCGTCTCGACCGATCCCTACCGGTTCGTGCCGCGGGAGCCACTCGACCTCGGTGTGCCGCCGGACCACCCGCACCACCGCTACTACGCCGGCCTCGAGGGCATCTCCCTCGACCGCCACACGTCGAAGTGGAAGCGGCTGCTCGGCTACGCACCGCGGTCGCGGCCCGGCGAGCCTGGCTTCGCGCCGCTCTCGACGGTGGCCGGGTCCGCCCTCTTTCCCCCGGCCGACGCCCACCACCTCGACGTCTGGGTGCGGACAGGCGGCGAAACTTTCGCCCCGCCTGACCGTTGAACGGCCGGCAGGATCCAGCGGTCGCCTGCGTTGGTATTCTTCACGGGGCGGAGGCCGAACCCGGGCACCCGACTCAGGCATCAGGAGTGAGACTCATGGCGGCAACCGTATCGGCTCGGCGGCAGGCGCTCGCGGACCTCGCCCGCTCCCGGCGGGCGGAGGGTTCGTCCGGACGCGCGGTCAAGATCGTCGCCGTGTCGGTGGTGGTCCTCGGCCTGGCCGGCCTGGCGTGGCTGTTCCTGCGCGGCCGCACCCCGGCCGAGATCCTCGCGGTCCGGGCGAGCGTGGACGGCCAGATCGCCCAGCTGCAGCAGGCGGCCCGGTCCGGCCAGCCCTTCAATCCCGACGACGCCTCGTTCGGGGCTGTCTTCGAGACGGTCCGCAGCGTGCCCAATGCCTACCGCGACCAGGCCCGCGCGGAGATCGGTCGCCTGTTCGAGGCCCGCGAGAAGGCCGAGGTCGACTCCTACTTCGCCGTCCCGCCGGAGCGGCGGGCGGCCGAACTCGACCGCCGGATCAGGGCGGAGGAGGAGCGGCGGCAGAAATGGGAGGCCGAGCGGGAGCGCCGACTCGCCGAACGCGGCGGGCAGGCCGATGGTCAGGCGCGGGCGGGGGGGCAGCCGGCCGCGGCGGGAGCAGCACCACCCCCGGGAGGCCGCCGACGCGATGGCTCGGAGGAAGGCCGCAACGCCCGCAGCAAGCAGCGGATCGACACGACGTCCGCCGAGACCCGTGCCCGTCAGACCGAATATCGCCGGGCCATAGACCAGCGCCGCATCCAGCTGGGCTTCGAGCCCCGCCGCTGACGAGCGGGCCCCTGAGAGTGATCACGGGGGGACGGTGCGTGGCAAGTCCCCATCGGCATGCCGGCTGCGGACGTCATCAGGGCCGGTGGGCCACCACGCCGCCGTCGCGGCGATTGCCCAGTCGGCGGTGCACCGTGGAGTCGACGTCGTAGGGAATCCAGCGGATGGAGCCGTCACAGAATGACATGCAAAAGCTCGCGGCGTGCACGCTGCCGAACGACTTGGTGTTGGGGGTCACGCCGGGCGTGTCCCGCTCCGGTCGTGATGCGAGGCTCGTCCAGCCATGGATGTCGAGGTCGTCGGCGCCGAGGGCCGGCTCGTCGTCGGCCCAGTAGGTGCCATCGCTGTCATACATGTCGGGGTTGAGCGGCTTCTCGCCCACGAGGTAGGTCATGCTGGCCCCGTCTGCGACTTCCGCCAGTGGGATCCGGCTCCGCTGATGAGAGATCCCGTTGGAGCCGGCCATGTCCTTGAAGCCCGAGCCGGAGTCGCCGGCGGCGAGGCTCGCCGGCCCGAAGCCCCACATCACCACGCTGTCGCCCCCGTTGACCTTGTAGTCGGCCCGATACCAGCCGTTGGCGAGGTCGGCGGGCCGCGACGTGTTCGCGAGCCAAGAGCGGCTGGCCCGCACCCGGTAGGCCCGGGGCGACCGCCGGCTGGGGCAGGTGAGCAGCGGGATCGGAACCTGGATCATCGCCAGCGCACGGTCCTGCTTTTCGGTGGCGGAGAGCCCGGCGGTCATCTGGTGGAGGGGTTTGTGCTCCATGAACGGGAGGCAGTTGTAGAAAAATCCCCCGGTCTGGTTCTCGTCGAAGCCCCGGTCGGGATCGCCCACCCAGCCAAAGCCCCAACCCCCGGCGGGCAGCCAGCCGATCGCGGCGTCGTGCTGGAGGGCGGCCAGGGCGATCTGCCGCAGGTTGTTGCCACACTGCGTCCGTCGGGCCGCCTCGCGGGTCGCCTGCACGGCCGGCAGCAGGAGCGCCATCAGGACCGCGATCACCGCGATCACCACGAGCAACTCGACCAGCGTCATCCCCCCGCCGGCCGACCATCTCGCGACAGAGTTTCTGGAACTGCAGCGGTTCACTGGAGCCTGCCCCGAGCCTGACCGCAACACGCGACGCTACTGCAGCGGGCGACGTCGCCGGCGGAGCAACCATCCCGCGGCTGCCATTCCCCCGGCTACGACCGAAAGCAGGCCCGGTTCGGGAACCGCAGCGACGGTGACGAGATCGATGCCCGTGCCGCCCGGGCTGACCCTCAGTTCGAACCCCCCCGAGGGCAGCGTGTTCGCCCAGCCGCTCGTGGAGAGCGAGAACAGGCCGGTCAGGTCCTCGCCCCCCACGGCGGTGATGCTGCCAGGGAGCCGGATGCCGCCTGCTGCGGCACGGAACATCTGGAACGTGGCGGCTTGGGTCGGGTCGTAGCCGGCCATCGCTCCAGGCGTCGAGCCGGCGAGCGTGGTGAGGTCGAGGACATATTTCGTGGACGCGGACGCCCCGTCGAGTCCGGACAGGTCGAGCACGCCCCCGGTGACGTCGATCAGATCCCATCCCGTGCCGAGGGTGCCGGCCGGGTTGGCGATTTCCCACCGATAGGCTCCCTGGCCACCGAGCCGGAGCCCGTTGGAGAACGCCTGGGTGCCCTGAAGGAGACCGGGCGAGAGCCGCGAACCGCCCCCGGCCATGACCGCGGCCGCGATCGTCCCCGTGCCGGTGAGCGTGCCCTGCGTGAGCGTGAGCGGGACCGAGAGCGGCGTCGTGCTGTCGTACCGGAAGGTCGCGCCCGAGCCGTTCAGGGTCACTCCGCTCGTCGTGCTGATCGAGCCGGTGGAATCGATCGCCAGCGTCCCGCCCAGGACCGACGTCGGTCCGGTGTACGTGTTCGTGCCGGAGAGCGTCTGGAGGCCCGTGCCCTGCTTGGTCACCGCCACGACCCGCGCACTACCGCCGGCGAGGATCGCTCCGGAAAACGTGAAGGGCCCCCGCGAATCGGGAAAGTCGAGGGTCAGCGTCGTGGTGCCGGCCGTATTCGAGAGGCTGGAGATCTTGGAGGCGCCGCTTCCGCCGCCGAGGCCGCCGATCGTCTGGTCGAAGTTCTGGAGATCGACGGCTGCCGTGGCGAGCGACAACCCGCCCGTCCCGAAGGCGCTGGTCTTGTAGGCCTGGAACTTCGCCGTGGCGAAGACGGAACTGCGCGTCGTCAGCGTCGTCCCGCCGGAATAGGTGTTGGGGCTGGCCGTGCTCTGGTCGCCGAAGCGGAAGATGTGCCCCGTGCCGTTCAGGTTCACCGACGCATAGTTGACATTCAAGCCGCCGGTGCCGGAGATCACGCCGCCGAACCCCATCTCGCGGTTTTGGACCCTGCCCCAGGCGGCATCCAGCGTGGAGTTGAGTACGATCGGGGCGTTGAGTTTCATGGAGAGCGAGTCACCGTTCGACCGGGTGAAGAGCAGCGTCGCATTCGTGCCCACCTGACCGGAGTCGAATGTGATCGCAGCGGGATTGATCGCGTTCGTGTTGAAATACACGTGGAAACCACCGCTCTGCGCGTGGTTCAGCGTCTTCAGCGTGATCGGCTGATCGATGGTGAAGTTGACGCTCGCGGAGGCATTCGCATTGGCCACGTCACCGGCCCGACTACCCGGGATGCCGTTGTCCCATGTCAAGGCGGTCCAGTTGGCGGACACCGCGGTCGTCGCGGTGCTCGTGATCTGGGCGACCGCCGACCCCCCGGCCAGGCACGTCGTCAGGCCCAACGAACCGAGGACGACGAGCAGTCGCGGAGTGGAGCCGCCTCGCCGTCGCGGAAACTCGCCGTCGTGCTCGCTCGCCATGAAGCCCCGCCTCGCCCGAAGGTCCGGGTCGTCCGACCGCCGACCGCCTCAGGAAACCGCTCCTCGTCCGACAGACGCCGCCCGCCTCCGCGAGCCCGACGTCCAACCATCCTCTGCGACCTTGACAACAGAAACTAAAACGCGTTGATGAAGCCGCGATGAGCGGGGCGTTAGAAGTTGATGACCTTGTTCCTGGCCGCTCCGGCGGCGGGTGCGAATGCACCTGACCAAACGGTCTTCGCGCACTCCACCAAGAAATTGGATTGCCATGTCGCCATCTGTCGATAGATTGGTTCGTAACGGTCGTGGCGGGGCATCACCGGCCAGCCCGACCACCCCAGGGAGCGGTTCCGTGGCACCCACGACGCCGGCAACGCCTCTCCGCCGCGGGCTCCAAAAGAGCCGCGGTGCGCCGGGGCTGATGGGTCTCGAGGCTCTCGGCCGGGCCGCGGAGTGCCTGAAGACGCTCGCCCACCCCCATCGCCTCCGGATCGTCGAGATGCTGCTCCATGGCCGCTACACCGTCGGCGAACTCGCCCGAGCCTGCGGGATCCCCAGCCACATGGCCAGCGAACACCTTCGGCTCATGCAGCGGTGCGGGTTGCTCGACTCCGCCCGCGAAGGCCGCACCGTCTACTACGCGATCGTCGAGCCGCACCTGGCCAACATCATGGACTGCATCGCCGACCGGTTCGGCGGCACCGACCGCCGCTGATTCCGCCCCGACCGTTCCTTCCCCGAGGAGTCCCATCCCATGGTCGCCACCATCTCCCCCAAGCACCTGCTGGAACTCCGCACCCGCGGCGAAGCGATCAAGCTGATCGACGTTCGCACACCCGCCGAATACGGCGAGGTGCACGTCGACTTCGCCCGCAACGTGCCGCTCGACCGGCTCGACCCCAAACAGGTGGCCGCCGATCATGCGGGGCGGACCGGCCCGATCTACTTCGTCTGCCGCTCGGGGGGCCGCAGCAAGACCGCCTGCGAGAAGATGATCGCCGCCGGCGTCACCGACGTCGTGAGCGTCGAGGGGGGAACCACCGCCTGCGACACGGCCGGCCTGCCGGTCGTCCGCGGCAAGAAGGCGATGTCGCTCGAGCGGCAGGTGCGGATCGCGGCCGGAGCCCTCGTGGCGATCGGCGCGGCGCTCGCCGCCTTCGGCCCCGATCCCCTCTGGCAGAACATCGGCACCGGCCTGGCCGGCTTCATCGGCTGCGGCCTCGTGTTCGCGGGCGTCACCGACACCTGTGGCATGGCGATGCTGATCGCCCGGATGCCCTGGAACCAGACCACCGGGGCCAGTTGCTCACGCCCGGTCTGAGCCCCCTTCCGCGGCCGCCGCCGAAATCCTGCGGGGGCGGCACCGTCGGCGACGTTACGGCAGTTCGCGAATCCGCAGGTTGCGAAACTCCACGGGGGAACCTTCGGCTTCCAGGCACAGGTGGCCGGTCGCCGGGCGGCAGTCGTTGCCACCCGACACCTCGTGGCCGTTGACCCAGAGCCGCACCTCGCCGTTCACGGCCCGCACGTAGTAGTGGTTCCACTCGGGGCTGCCCTTGCTGTGCTCGGCCCGCGGAAAGCTGCGGCTCCCGTTGGGCGAGAGCGGCGGAAAGGGCTTCATTTTCGACGATCCCACCGGGAACACGTCGCCGTTGGTGGTGAACCAGTCGGCCTTGCGGCCCCCCTTCTCGTAGTTCGTCTTGAAGCCATGGTCGAGGATCTGCACCTCGATCCCGCCGCCGGGCAGCCTGCCCTTGGGGAGATTCTCGAAGACGGCCGGCGGCGCCCAGAGAAACACGCCCGAGTTGCCGGCGGCCAGATGCCGCCACTCGAGCGAGAGCTCCAGGTTCGTGAACTCCTGCTTCGACTTGAGCACGCCCACCGGCTTGCCGGTGCACGTGATCAGCCCACCGTCGGCCGTCCAGGTGTCGTCGTCGCCGTTGGCGTTGACGAACTCGTCGAACCGGAGTTCCCGCCAGCCGGAGGCGGCGTCACCCACGACCACGGCCCGCTCTTCAGCCACCGCCGCGGCCGCGACCACACCGACAAGCACAAGCCCTGCAAGCCGCTTCATGGATGGGAGCCTCCGGAAAGAAAGCCTGAAACCGAAACCTTATCTGGGATGGTTCGGGGGTGCCAATGCCCCGTCGGCCGGACGTTCGCTGCGGGCATCCTGCCCTCCGCTCACTCGATGCTGGCTGCGCTTCGGCATCCTGCCTGCGCTTGCCAACAACGCCGGCTCCGGGGCACAGGCACCCCCTCCCGGAAAGAGACCGAATAAAAGCCAGCAACATCTCAACAGAAACGCGTGGCCAGTTGGCGCAGCCCTCACCCGCGCCGCAACACGAAACCTTCGATCGCCTCGTATTCCGGCAGGCCGAGTTTGTCGTAGAGCCGGGCGGTGTCGCGGTTGCGGTCCTCGGCCCGCTGCCAAAACTCCCGGGGATCGGTCGGCCCGGGAAACACCGCCCGGTCCTTCTGGCTCTCGTGCTTGAAGATCGCCATCCGCTTCCGCTCCACCTCGTCGGGTGAGAGCGGCACCGCCATGTCGATCTCGTGCGGGGCCCATTCCTGCCACGCGCCCCGGTAGAGCCAGCACTCGCAATCTTTCGCCCAGTCGCGGCCGGCGAGTTCCCCGAGCGCTGCGAACACCGCCGCCAGGCAGACCCGGTGCGTGCCATGGGGATCGGAGAGGTCGCCGGCGGCGTAGACCTGGTGGGGCTTCACCGCGTCGAGCAGCCGGGCCGTGATCGCCACATCCTCGGGCCCGATCGGGTTCTTGCGGACCCGCCCCGTCTCGTAGAAGGGCAGATCGAGGAAGTGGATCCGGTCGGGATGCACGCCCGAGTAGCGGGCCGCCGCCCGAGCCTCCGTCCGCCGGATCAGACCCTTCACGGCCTGCAGTTCCGGGATGTCGACCTCGCCGGCCGGCTTGCTCCTGAGGAAGCCGCGGATCCGCTCGGCGATCTCGCCCGCGGCCCGCTCACCCGGCGAGACGATCGTGCCCAGGCCGAAGGCCCGGCAAAACTCCTCCACGAAGTCCACGTGGCGGTCGGCCGACTCGTCCCAGACCGCGATGTTGCCGCTCGTCTGGTAGGCGACGTGCACCTCGTGCCCCTGCTCGCAGAGGCGGATGAAGGTCCCCCCCATGCTGATCACGTCGTCGTCGGGATGCGGGCTGAAGACCACGATCCGCTTGGGGAACTCGGCCGCCCGGGGCGAGTCCTTGCCCCCGGCCACCCGCAGCCGCCGGGGCTTGCCCGGCCCGCCGGCCGGCCAGCCCGTGATCGTGTCCTGCATCGCCCGGAAGACCTCGATGTTGAGGTCGTAGGCCCGGCCCCGGTTCGAGAGCAGATCCTGGAGGCCGTGCTCGTTGTAATCCTCGTCGATCAGCTTGAGGATCGGCTTGCCGAGCTTGAGGGCCAGCCAGATCACGGCCTTGCGAACCAGCGCGTCGGTCCACTCGAGGCCCAGCGAATCGAGCGGCCCCACGAGCCAGGGCGACTCGAACCGCGTCAACTGCGAGGCGGCCGCCCCGTCGAGGACGAACTTCGCGTCGGCGTGCTGCTGGAGCGCGCTGGCCGAGACGTGGATGCAGGGCTGCTCCTCCACGGCCTTGCGGACGATCTTCGCCTTGTGCTCGCCGAAGGCCAGCAGGATCACGCGGCGGGCGTCCATGATCGAGCCCACGCCCATCGTGATCGCCTGACGGGGAACGTTCCACTCGCCGAAGAAGTCGCTGGCCGCGTCGGCGCGGGTCACGCTGTCGAGCGTGATCAGGCGGGTGCGGCTGTCGAGCGCGCTGCCCGGCTCGTTGAAGCCGATGTGGCCCGTCCGGCCGATGCCGAGGATCTGCAGGTCGATGCCACCGGCCTGGCGGATCTGCTCCTCGTACTGCAGACACGCCGACAGCACGCGATCGCGCGGGAGCGTGCCGTCGGGAATGTGGATCGCGTCGGCCGGGATGTCGAGGTGGTCGAAGAGGTGCTCCCGCATGAAGCGGTGGTAGCTCTGGAGGGCGTCGGGGGCGATCGGCCAGTACTCGTCGAGGTTGAAGGTCACGACGGTCTTGAACGAGACCCCCTCCTGCTTGTGCAGCCGGATCAGCTCGTCGTACACGCCCACGGGCGTGCTGCCGGTCGCGAGGCCGAGGACGGTCTGCTTGCCGGCGGCGGCCCGGCCCGCGACGAGGTCGGCGATCTCGCGGGCCACCGCCCGGCTGGCGTCGCCCGGCTGCTCGTAGACGGTCACGGGCACCCGCTCGACCGTGGTCACGTGGGGCAGCGGCCCGCGGTAGATCGGCGACGAGGGCTCGGCGGTTGAGCGAGAAGACACGGGAGCGTTCCTCCAGAAAAGCGGAGCCACCGCGAAGGACTGCCGGGGGGTCGTTCCCGGCGGCCCAGTTATAGCATTCTGCCGGGCGGCCTCAGCCGATCAGGGCCTTCTTCATCTGGTCGAGCACCGTTTTGAGCCGTGCGGTGTCGCCGCCCCCCACCTCGGCCGACACCCAGCCGGTGAACCCGATTTCCTTGAGGGCCGCCCGGACGGACGCCCAGTCGATGTCGCCGGCGGTGATGTCGACGAAGCCCTTCCACTTGCCCTCGGCGTCGGCCTTGGCGTTGGAGTAGCCCTTGATGTCGAGTTTCACGATCCGGGGCCCCAGTTCCCGGACCCACTGGGCCACGTTCCCGTACCGCGCGTGGTTGCCCAGGTCGAAGAACGCGCCCACCCAGGGACTGTTGAAGCTGTCGATGTAGTCGGCCCAGGGCTTCACGCTCTGGTCCCGCGGGCCGTCGTCCTTGTAATACATCCCGTTCCACACGTTCTCGAACAGGATCCGCTGGCCGAGGGCGGCCGCCAGCGGGATCGCCTTCTTGATCTCCTCGCGGGCCCGGTCGCCCCCCTCGGGGCCGTCGTCCGCCTTGCCGATCACGAGCAACACCCCGCTGCCACCGGCGGCGTGCGAGACGCGGATGCAGTGCTTCAGGTTCGCGAGCCCCTCGGCCCGCACCTTCTCGTCGGCGCTCGACAGCGTCTTGCCCCAGTGACCGTGATTGATCGCCCCGTGGATGAACACCCCCGTGTCGATCGCCGCCTTCCGCACCTGTTCGGGCGAGAAGGAGCCCGCCTCGTCGAAGTCGACGCCGTCCATCCCGGCCTCCCGAGCGCTCCGCAGCCGCTCGTCGATCGACTTCCCCTTCGTCATCCCATACTTGCAGGAGAACAGCAGGCCCTGTTCCGGCTGGGGCGGCATGGGCCACGACGGGGTGGCCGCGGCGGGGCTCTCGGCCTGAGCCCGCACGACGGACGCCCCGGCGAGCAGGGCGGACGAGGCCAGGAGGGAACGGCGGCTGAGGGACATGGCGACTCCTTGGGTGCGGCTCGTGAGGCGGCGAAAGGCCGGGCCGAGCCGGGCTGGCTGACGGAAACCGATCACGGCGGGCGGGAGCATAACACGCCCCATGCCCGGGGCGGCGCCGGCCGGCCGTTGACGTTGAACCGGCCGGCGACCCCCGGTATTTTCCCGCCCCGCGCCGGCGGGGCTCGAGGCATCGTCCCCGCCGGACCCTCCCCGACCGCCGCGCCATGCCCGCCGCGAGCACGATCGCCGTCCTCCTCGCCGCCGCCAGCTTCAGCCTGTTCGCGCTGGCCTGGCTGCTGGTCGCGGCGTGGCGCGGCTGGCATGCCGTGCGGCCGCGCGTGACCGTCGCCGGCCGGGGGGTCACGGTGATCAAGCCGCTCTGCGGGGCGGATGACGACCTCGAGCGCAACCTGATCTCCTTCTTCAGGCTCGACCACGAGCCGCTTCAGTTGGTGTTCGGCGCGGCCGATCCCGCCGACCCTTCCCTGGCGATCGTCCGCCGCATCGCCCGCCGTCATCCCGACCGCGACGTCACGATCGTCACCGGGGCCAACGGCGACGCGGCCAACCCCAAGGTCGGCCTGCAGGAGCGGCTGCTGCCGCATGCCCGGCACGACCTGATCCTGCTCTCCGACTCGAATGTCCGCGTCGCCCCCGACGAAGTGGGCCGCGTGCTGCCCGCCTTCGACGACCCGCGGGTCGGGATGGCCTATCAGGCGGTGGCGGGCATCGGCGAGGAGTCGCTGCCGGCCGCGATCGAGAACCTCCACTACAACGACTTGGCGGGCGTGCTCGCGATCGGCGCGACCCTGCTCACGGGCCAGCATGCGGTCAACGGCAAGGGAGAGTGGGTGCGCCGGGAGGCGCTCGCCGCCGCCGGCGGCATCGAGGCGGTGCGGGACAACGCGGCCGATGATTCCGCGCTCGCGCGGCTCGTGGCGGCGGCCGGGTGGAAGGTGCGGCTCTCGCCGGTGCCCGTTCGGATCGTGCACCGCACCTGGTCGTGGCGGGGGCTCTGGCAGCGGCACGTGCGACACGCGGCCTGCCGGATCCGGATCGCGCCGGCGGCCTATCCGCTCGAACTGTTGTTGAACCCGCTGCCGTGGGCCGCCGCCCTG
>Ga0214917_10001486_pt1 | contig 29944 bp, 35 predicted proteins | sample LL_1208_BB_MetaG_FD_177983 | JGI IMG/M metagenome (GOLD analysis project Ga0214917, IMG submission 177983) | Freshwater microbial communities from Lake Lanier, Atlanta, Georgia, United States - LL_1208_BB | ecosystem: Environmental > Aquatic > Freshwater > Lake | place: USA: Georgia | collected... | reverse complement strand
TACCGGGTCCCGGTTCATAAGGTGTTCTTCGTTTTGGTTTATCTTTTTCTTTTGGTGGTGCATCGGGAAGAACATCGGGTTGTGATGGATTTGTAGATGGCGCTGGTTGGTTTCCAACAATGGCATCATAAGTCATAAATTCTGGAACACCATTGTGTCCTTTTTTAGCCCTTGTTGTGGGCATTGGTTGAAATGTTTCCATTTTCTCATTGATTATTTTCATGATATCGTTTTTAGATGTGAAATGGGTATATTTTGATTCGGTCAAATCTAACACCCATTCTTCAATTTCAGAAACATTCTCATTCATTTTTTTCTTCCAACCTTGTTTTGCTCTAATAGCAAATTTTAATTCGGCTTCTTGGTTAATAATATTTTTAGGAACTTTTTTACCCTCGTCTTGGTATTTTTTACTTTTTTCTTTTAAAGAATTAAGTTCTTTTTTTAGTTCCGCAACCGACTTATCGGCATGTTCACCCGTTTTTTTAACTTTAACGTCACCTTTCCATTTTTCATTTACGTCTTTTTGTTTTGACTCATAGGTTTCAATCGTTTTACCAGCTTGTTTTGCCGTTAAAACTTTTTGTTTAAATTCAGGGTCTTTTTTTGATATCATCACATCACCTTCCTTTAAAATTGTTTTTGATAAAGTAATAAGTTGTTTATCATTAAACCCAACAAGAGTTTTTTCTGAAAAACCTTCTTTTAAAAGTTTTTGAATTATTAATTTTCTATTCATGATATTTTATTTTTTTATTTTCTAATGTTATTCCTCTTTGTTTTAATTTATTTGTAATAAATTCGTAGGTTTCCCCAAATCTAAAAAATAACCTTTCTCTATCTAAATCAAAATTTGATTTTTCCCAAGCCATTGCAATTATACCATCAACAGCATCAATAACTCCAAAATAGTCTGAGTTTTGTATTAGTTCAAAAACAATATCGGTGTCTTTAAGTAAACCAACTTGGTCTATATATTCAACACTTGGTGATTTAGGTGTAAATGTCGAAGACGCAGGAACATCATACCACTCGTCCATATCTATTTCATTAGAAGAACTAAATATGAATTCGTATTGTTTTTGACCTTTATAGTCTGTTCCTATTTCATTAACATAAATGAGACGCATTTTATTTGAAATATTTACCTAAAGTTTCTGCGATACTTTTGTTTATTTCACTTTTAATTTCGTCTAAATCAATTTCTTTTAAATCTTCTTCGTTCGTTCCCCCTCCTAAATCAGCATATTTTGTTAAGTTAATTTCATCTGTTTCAATTGGTTGGTTAACAAACGATTCAAGTTTATCCATACCCATCATTTCACCTAAATCCTCATCACCTGTTGGTTCTTCAGGAACAGACTCGTCGTCTGTTGGTAAAGGCTCGTCACCCATTGTTGCATCATCTTCAACTTCTCTATCAAATTTACTACCAATTTCTTCGATATCTTCATCATCAAGTTTATCCAAATCGACCGCGGATATTATCATATTTAAAACATATTTGATATCATCGCTTTCCATTTTATCTTTTTGGTCTCTTAACTCTTGTCCCAATTTACCAGCAAACTTTTGAACTTCAGTCATATAATCTGATGGTTTTGGTGCACCTTCTGTGCCCATATCACCTTCGGGTGATGGCGGTAAATCCGCACCCATATCACCTTCGGGTGATGGTGGTAAGGCACCCATATCACCTTCAGGTGCTGGTGGTAAATCTGCACCCATATCGCCTTCAGGTGCTGATGGTAAATCCGCACCCATATTACCTCCAGGTGCCGGTGGTAATGCACCCATATCACCTTCAGGTGCTGAAGGTTTTTGTTTTAAAACATATTTTGTTGCCTCATTTAATTCTGCACCACTTAACAATTCTAATCTTTTAAGGGCTTCAGCATATGAATTAAATCTATTTTTATTTTTCATAAAAAGTCCACCGATATAATCTAAAGAACTTTCGTTTAAACCTTTTTTCACATAAAACCCATCTTTTTCTTTTACAATACCATATTTAAATCCATTAACAGATTCTGACAAGTATTCGGTCCTCATTGTAGAGGACGTAGATTCAGTGATGGTTTTATTTTTATTTTCGCCGTAGTATGTTAACTCAAGGATTCTTTTTAATTTAGCATCCGCTTTAAGTTTTTCACTACCCAATGGTTTTAAATCTGCCATTTTTTTATAAATTAATAAATATTATTATTTGTTTAATAATAAATACACACATATAGTAAAAAAAATTGATTTCTCTATTGTGTTAGAGACAATTTCTTACTTCTCACGTATGTTTTAGTTTTAAAAAGTTTATCAATATACCCGTTTCTTCTTAACAATTTAAAAGTTAAATTTTCATAAGAATATTCACCACCCTTTTCTAAACCAGATTGTCTGAACTTTTTTATCTTTTCTTTTAGTTTATCTATTTCTTTTACAACATCCTCTCCGTCTTTTGCTCTATTGATTAAATCGTCGATTAGTTTACCATACTCTTCAGATTTTTGCAATATTTTTGTTTCATCAATATTAGATTGTGTTTTTTCAGGTGTCACGACCCATTCGTTGTTTAAAATAGAATACACTCCAGTTGAAACACCTTTATCATCAATATCTTGAACATATAATTCAACATCATGACCTTTTATTTTAATATCATTTGTTGATGACCATAATTTCTTTTTTAATTCAAAAAATTCCTTTACGATTTCATTATATGTGGTTGTTTTTTCTTTTCCATTACTAAATTCATCCAAATCAACTATTATATGAATATCTAAATCAGAATAGGTCGACCAATTATAATTGGCCAAAGAACCTGTTAAATGAATATCATAAATAAAAAAATCAATACCCAAATAATCTAAAAATTCATTGGTTATTTGTAATAGTTTGTCCCTTATTTCATCTTTTAATGATGGTGTTTTTTCTAAATTAAAAATTTTATCACACAATGAACTTTTTGGCGTAAATGATTTTACGATTTTTCTATCTGATTTTTCAAAAAGTTCATCAACTAAACTCATATTACTCTCTTGTATTTATATGTTTTTGATATATTTGAGTTAAAGTATTTACCTTGAGATTCTGCCATTCTTAATTTAACAAAAGTTTCCCATGGTACTTCCTCATATTCATAAATAGAGCCATTATTGAATTCAACCAAAAGATTTTTTTCCTCGGTATTATACTTAGCACTTTTTAGGTTCGAAGAAGAGATTTGAACCTCAATAATTTTTCCTTCAATTTTTTCTGATGTGATTCCCATATTAATAATTAATTATTCTAACTTTTAGATTTTTTTTTCTTGATTCATTTATCATATGTAACGTCCCTTTACTAGTACCATCCCAAAACGCAATTAACGCGTCTGCGTAATTAGACATTTCAGTGTTTCTAATAAATCCCGCCCCCTTACCATATTTATCCCATTCGGCTTTAAAAATTTTTAATGAATAGTTTTTTTCAATGGCATATTGTTCACCCAATTTATCAGCACCATTCGCGTTACCACTAACAATTTCGACATCGGTTTGATTTTGGAAAAGATAATCACATCTTTCTTTTAAAAATTCGTAATTGTTAAAATCACGACCACCAGCAATTATTACTTTCATAATATATAATATACACAATAAATATCAAATAAAAAACCCCGATTTCTCGGGGTTCATTCTAGTTTAAGGAGATAAATCGTTCCAATGATTTTTTCTTATTTTTTGGAAGTGTAATTTGTAAAACCCCATTTTCAACCTTTCCTGAAATATCTTTTTCAGATACATCCTCTGGTATTGAATAGGTTTTCTTAAACGAACTAACAAATGAATAACTCTTGTCATCCGTTTCTTCCTTTTTATAAGAAATGGAAATCAACCCATCCTTCACCGAAATTGTCAAATCATTTTTTGTCAATCCTGGTACAGAAAGATAGACCTGATATTCGTCATCTCTTGTCACGATTTTACTCTGACCATCCCTTAATAAAGATGGTTTTTCAAAAAACGTATCTAATACGTCTTTGAATGGGTCTCTGTAAATTGATAACATAATATTTTTTTTTATATAATTTTCATTATACAAAAGACGAGCCAAACTCATAAAACAGACATTTTGTCATGTTTTTTATTTTTTTCATGATATTTTGTCATCCATTTGTTTTTTCTTACAAAATCCCGTATATTTGTATAAAAAAAAGAACATGTCAGTAGATTTTTTCGAAGATGGAAACACATCGAGTTCCAAAAAAACAAAAAAAGGTTCAACTACCCCAATTCTTGATAATTTCTCAAGAGACCTAAATAAATTGGCTGAGGAGGGTAAAATTGACCCTGTGGTTGGTAGAGAAAAAGAGGTTAAAAGAATAGCCCAAATTTTAGCACGAAAGAAAAAAAACAACGCAATAATCATTGGGGATGCTGGTGTTGGTAAATCTGCGTTAATTGAAAAATTGGCGTTACAAATAGTCAATGGAGATTGTCCAAGTAATCTATTAGATAAAAAATTATTATCATTGGATTTAACGTCATTGGTTGCGGGAACAAAATACAGAGGTCAATTCGAAGAAAGAATTAAAGCCATTTTAAATGAATTACAAAACGAGCCAAATGTAATATTGTTTATTGATGAAATGCACACAATGGTTGGAGCTGGTAATGCAAGTGGTTCAATGGATGTCGCTAATATATTAAAACCCGCATTGGCTAGAGGTGAAATACAATGTATTGGTGCAACTACTTTTGATGAATATAAGAAAAATATTGAAAAAGATGGTGCTCTCGTCCGAAGATTTCAAAAAATAGTATTAAAAGAACCCACACCTGATGAAACCATTCAGATTCTAAAAAACTTGAGACAATCGTATCAAGATTTTCATAAAGTACATTATAGTGACGAAGTTTTATCCACAATTGTCACGTTATCTTCAAAGTATATATCCGATAGACAATTTCCTGATAAAGCAATCGATGTTTTAGACGAACTTGGTTCAGACAAAAAAATTAACACTAAAGTACCAGAAGTAATTGAAAAACTTAAAAAAGAATCTGACGATATTAAACTAAAGAAAATTCAAGTGGTTAAAAACCAACAATACGAACAGGCGGCCAAACTAAGGGATGAGGAGAAGAAAGTTTTAACTAAATTACAAGAAGAAAAGGATAAGTGGTTGGAAACACAAAAGGATAGTAAAATACCAATCTCGGTAGATGATGTATATGAAATGGTTTCTCAAATTGTTGGTGTTCCTATATCTAAAGTAGATGTTGTTGAAACTGACAATCTTTTAAATTTAGAAGAAAAATTAAAGTCTAAAGTTATTGGACAAGATGAGGCGATTTCAATTATATCAAAATCAATACGACGAAACAGGGTTGGTATTAAAGACACCAACAAACCAATTGGTTCTTTTATATTTTTAGGTTCAACAGGTGTTGGTAAAACTTACTTAGCAAAATCAATTGCAGAAATATTATTTAACGACCCAAATAAAGTTATTAGGGTTGACATGAGTGAATACATGGAAAAGCACAATGTTGCTAAATTAATAGGCGCCCCTCCTGGGTATGTTGGATACGATGAGGGTGGTCAGTTAACCGAAAAAATTAAACACAACCCATTTTCTGTTGTTCTTTTTGATGAAATAGAAAAGGCACATAAAGATGTATTTAACATATTACTACAAATTTTAGATGAAGGACATCTTACTGATTCTTTTGGTAGAAAAGTTAGTTTTTCAAATGCAATAATTATCATGACCTCCAATATAGGGGCAAAGAAAGTTTCTGACTTTGGTAAAGGTGTAGGATTTGAAACATCTTTTAGTGATACCCAAAACGAAGAAGTCAAAAAATCAATTGTTCAAAAATCTTTGAAACAATATTTTAATCCTGAATTCTTAAATCGAGTAGATGATATCATTAGTTTCAATCCTCTTGTAAAAGAAAGTATCCATAAAATAATTGAACTTGAATTAGAAAAACTTAAAAATAGACTTGTACTAAAGAATTACAAAGTTTCGTTTGATTCTTCAATTGTTGATAGAATATCCGAATTAAATACCCAAGAGGGTTTTGGCGCCAGACCAGTAAAAAGAATCATACAAAACTTGTGTGAAGATTTCTTAAGTGAAAAAATATTGAGAGGTGAAATATCTGAAAATCAAAATATATTATTGAAGTTTAAAGATGGGGAAATAAAAATAATGAAAAAAAGAGGGTAAATAGTCTGACTTTTTGTAAAAGTATATATATTTATATATCAAATAGGAAATCTTTGCCGATTCCTCTCGTTTTAGTTAGTGGTGTTGAAACCACAAAATGACCATGGCCCCCAACTCTCCGTTGGGGGTTTTTTTATTGGTTTTTTTTCGTATATTTGTAAAAAAACCAAAATGAAAGAACTTTTACTTTTGAGAGGATTACCGGGTTCAGGTAAGTCAACTTTATCTAAACTTTTAGGTGGGGACCATATTGAGGCGGATATGTATTTTATGAAAGATGGTGAATACCATTTTGATGGGTCAAAATTAAAAATTGCTCACGAATGGTGTAGAAGTCAAGTTTCGGATTGGATGTTATTGGAAAAACCACTTATCATCGTATCCAATACTTTCACTCAAAAATGGGAAATGGATTCTTACTATGAATTAGCCAACCAATTTGGTTACAGGGTACACTCTATCATTGTTGAAAATCGACACGGAGGTGTGAATTCACACGGGGTACCAGAAGATAGGTTAGAAATAATGAAGAATCGATTTGAATTCTCTATATGATAGATATACTTGAAAAATATTACGAGGATGGTTTGTTAATGAAACAAACTCACCCTACTAAAGATTTGTACATATGGAATTACACTCCAAAAGTACAATACGAATCTTTGTGGGACGACATTACCACGCAATGTCGTGGACTTATTACTAATTCAAAAGGTGAGATTGTTGCGAAACCTTTTGTAAAATTTTTTAATTACGAAGAGGTTATTCACAAAGATTTAATTCCTTGGGATGATGAATATCTTTACGTCCAAGAAAAAATGGATGGGTCTCTTGGTATTTTATTTAATTACGAAGACGAATGGATTATGGCAACACGAGGTTCATTTACATCGGAACAATCTATTCGTGGTTTTAAGATTCTTAAATCAAAATACGATTTATCAAAATTTGTTAAGGGGTTTACTTATTTATTAGAATTAATTTATCCCGAAAATAGAATAGTCGTAAATTACGAACAAGATAAAATCACTTTTTTATCGGTAACGTCACCCGAAACTGAATTAAATTGGTACACCGCTAGAGCTATTTTTAATTCATCAGGAATTAAAGAAGAAGATATTGTTGAAACTGAGCAACACTCTGTATTCTCTGATAGTTTATTCAAATCATTGAAAGAAAAAAATACCTCAAATAAGGAGGGGTTTGTTATTCGATTCCATCCATCAAATTTTAGAATGAAAATAAAATTTGAGGAGTATGTTCGGTTACATAGAATTTTAACAAATGTTTCAAATATTAATATTTGGGAATCTTTAAGAGATAACATTTCTTTTGATGAAATTCTTGATAAAGTTCCTGATGAATTTTATAATTGGGTGAGAGACACTAAAAACGAATTGATAAATCAATATGAAACTATAGAAAAAGAATATCTGTGGATATTTAAAGTGATTAACGAAAGTTCAGACAAGGATTTGACGCAAAAATTAAAAACAGAATACAGGTCGGCATTTGCTGAATACGCTAAAAAACATGAGTATCCATATTTATTATTTAGTATGTTAGATGGTAAAGACTACTCAAGTAAAATTTGGAAATTAATTCGACCAACATATTCAAAACCATTTAAAAAAGATGAAAGTTAAAATTTATTTAGACGATATTCGTACCCCCATTAATAAAGATTGGATTGTTGTGAGAAATTATGATGATTTTGTAAAAACGGTGACAAAAATTGGTTTAGAAAATATTGACATAATTTCCCTTGACCATGATTTAGGTGATAGTGCGATGGAAGAGTTCTACTCAAATGTTTACCCAAATGGACAATTAAATTATGAAAATATTAAAGAAAAAACGGGATATGATTGCGCTAAATGGTTAGTAAACTATTACTACGATAATTTTTTTGAAACCAGAAATAAGATGTCATCTATGGAAAAAAGGAATACTCCAATTAATTTCCCGCAAGTTTATACACATTCGGCAAACCCTGTTGGCGCCTCTAATATCATGGGTTATATCAATAATTTCTTAATGAAAGAAAGACAAGAACAATCTTGTGTTAGAGTTAAAATTGAACACACCGAATAGTGTTGATAAAAAAATTTTGAAACACGAATCGTCATTCTTATATTTGATTAAAATCGATAGGCCAATGTACCAAGAAAAACCGAAAGACACTATAATAAAAAAATTAAGAATCGATGATTCATATAATGATTTTCCTGAATTTTATTTAAAAAACAAAGAAGAAATATATAAAAATGTTTTTCTTTCTTTTAAAAGTATAAATAGAAAAGACAAAGAAAACGTAATATTAATATTATCGGCAAAAATTAATGGACTTCAGTGGGAAACAGAGTTGAAATTCAACAAAAAAGAATGTTTTGTTTTGATTAGAGACATTTTACCATTTTTTGAGGATAAAGAAGATTACGAATATTGTGAACAAATACTAAGTTTGTATAACAAATTAAACACAAACAATTAATAAGAAGATATTGATAAATCACAATCTCCTCTAACAATATATTTCATGTTTAAAATCACATTGGTCGTCCCAAAGTTAATCATGAATTGTTGGTAAGATGGTATTAAATTAAAATTGTTAATGGTTATTGAATTAAAATCATTTTCATAATACCATAGAGTCTCATTAAAATAAACTAATCTCGAAATTCTTGCAGCTAATAAATAAGCGTCCGCAATTGTTATTTTACCATCATTATTAATATCCCCTGATTTCAATTTTTTTCCATTATTTAAAATTAAACCAATAGGTAATTGATTAGGTGTATTTTCATTTTTTGATTCATTGAACAATAAATTAAAATCGTTGTTTGTTAATGAATCAAAAAAAATTGGAACAATTTTATAAATTGAATTATGTTTTGTTGGGTTTAAAACATATGAACCATCTGTGTTAACATTTATTGTTTGTAATAATGTTTCTGTGTTATTTTCTACAAGATAAAATTTTAATTGTGGTCTGTTTAATGTATTATTTGGTATTGTTACTACCCCACTTATTGTTTCGGAAATTGAAACAGATGCCACTACCTCGGTTCGTGTTGAACTAACGCAACCTGTTGACAAGTTTCGTGATTGAGCGTAATATTTTGTTGTTTGAGTAATAACAGGTGTTGTAAAAGTGGTGCTGTTGACTAATATTGGGTTTCCACCTGTTAAATTACTATACCAATCAACAGTTTGTCCTACACTTACAATCGCCGATAATGTGACAGTACCACTACCTGTTCTATTACCATTAACACCAATCGGTTTTGTGGGTTCTTGAGCGGGTGTACACGTAATTTGGTGTGTTACAAATCCCGTATAAAAATCGGTGAAATTTTGGTCAGATGGGTCCGACCAAGTTCCAAATTCAATAACATATCCACTTATTGAACCAGGAAAAGATGACGCTGGCGGACCATAATCATTCCAACAATTACCACCACCCCATTTTGTTACGGCGTAGTTTTCACCACTACCCCAATTGTTTGGTTCACCACCACACCAATTGTTATATTTACCCGCCACATTTCCACCTGAGTTTGATGTTTTTATTATTGTACCATTTTCAGGTCCCGCATCTATTCTCCAAACACCTTCTTGTGAAACATCGGTTAATGCAAATAAAATATTATTACCTGGTACATTTGCTTGAATAAAGTTTTGTTCATCCTGTGATGTTATTGTCAATAGATAACCTGTTTGACCTTTAAAGGTCTGTTGTGTGGATAGTGTTTTAATATTCGTATATATAGAATTACTTGTTCCTGAATTACCAGCCGGCCAAGACATGGGTCTATAAAAATGTCCATTTGTTGGTAGGTAATAATAACCTGTAGGATTAACAGTTGCACTTACCGCAATGTACACGTTACCAGGTATCGAACCTGTATTTACTTTTAAAGAACTTAATGCAGTATTGATATTAGATTGTAATCCTGTAAAACTAATTCTTGTGAAATTCAACCATGAAGAATATCCTGTACTTAATGAAATACCTGTTGTTGATGTTAACGATAACGTGGTACCTGATGGGGGATTCACCAATCCAATTGTAACTAATAAAGTTGTGCTAGTATTAAAATCAGATAATGAAAACCCACTTGCATTTTGGTTAGATAAATTTTGTGAAAAATTTGTTGCCGGTGGAGATGTTATACTTTGTGAAAAAAGAAACATCGGTGATAAAATTAAAAAACATAGAAATATAAATTTTTTCATAGATTAACTTTACTACCTATAAGAAAAAAAGACAGAATAGGGAAATCAGGTTTTGTACTCATATTTGCCTTATAATTTATGTTTATTTTAAATCTTTTAGATATTTGATAATCCATACCACTACCAATAAATCCACTTACATATCTGTCTGTTATCGTTATTTTATCTTTTGTTGAATAAACTAATGGTGTTGACATCACATATATTTCAGGTGACATCATAAATCTTTTATTAACTTGAAATGGTCTTGTATAAAAAAACGTGGCCGATGGTGAATAATAACCTGTTTTTTCTTTAGTTATTATTGAACCAGCCGCACTTAGATTTAAACCTGTTACACCAAATTTACCGGCATTTAATATTCCACTATACCCTAAAAAGACCAAATAATTACCATAGGTGTATACTCCTGTTAGATTTAAATTGTGTACAAATTTTAATCTTTGACTTTTATCAAAACTCATTTTACTATATTTTGCGGATATGGCAAATTGATTTAGATTTAACCAAATCATACTTGTAACACCGTAATTTGATAAACCTGTCATTGATGACCTACTTGTACCGATATTTATTATTCCCGTAAATTTCCCATCTAAATTTTGTGCAGATGTTAAATCAGATGAAACTATAATTGGATTACTATTTGACCCACCACTTCTTGACCCGCCTCGTCTTCCTGAACCACCACCGTCGTTTGATGAATTGTCCCCCTTTTCGGTCTGACTGTCTAAAGTTATGGTTGTTGTTGCACCAACCTCTTCACCATTAGACTCTGAATTGTTTGAATTATTTACAGTCGGTTTAGTCGACGGATTTCTTCCTTGTGTTGAACCAGTTGTACCTCCATTCGCTCCACCATTGCTTGTAGTTCCATTTCCTTGACCATTATTTGTTCCTCCAGATGACCCACCATTTGTTTGATTTGGTTGGGATTGTCCACCTCCTTGATTTGAAGAGTTGTTTTCATTATTTCCTGTAGTATTATTATTTCCATTTCCTTGTGCATTATTATTATTTTCTTCAGAGTCTTCCGTGGAACTATTAGAGGATTGGTTGGATGACATTATCGAACCAACTACTGATTGAACAACTCCTCCGATTATTTGACTTGTTATTTGATTTTGGGTTACTTGAGATTGTTGTTGTGAACATGGACTTATTTTTCTATATTCACCATAAACTTGATTTATCCAATTTGAGAATGTTCCATTCACTAAATCGTTACTATCAAAATAACCTATTTTGTTTAAAAAAATTATTGTTGTTTTACCACCTTGTAGGGGGACACTAAAAATACTAACCTCTTTTGTGCAGGGGTCAATAAACGTGTAGGTTGTTGTTTGTGCTGTTGATATTTTGGAAAATGTTATAAACAATATTATTAATGATACCTTTATAACATTTCTTAATATCATCACTCATTTTTTTTTATAAAAAGAAACACAAACATTTTTTTATTAATTGGGAAAAACACCCTTTTTTATCATTCTCAATAATATTCTACAACATGCTATGTCTAATGCCTTTTTTGTACTAATACCTATGGTTGATTGATTAAATTTTACATCACTTAAATTGTCATCATTTATTAGACTCAATTCTCTTACTGTTTTGGCCTCACCCAAACCACTTGCCGCAATTATTTGACCCGTTTCAGCATCGGTAAATCTAACTTGTAAACCTAATCTTGTCACTACAGTGTTTTTTACACCACTAGACATGTTCACCGTTTCATCTTCACTAATTGAGAAATCATAAACTTCTATAGTAACAAAATAATGAGCTAATCGAATTTTCCCTCTACCATCCAAAGTATCCGCACTAATACCAGCCTGAGACGCCTGAAATTGTTTAACCATTCTGTTTTTAATTTCAGTCTTATCTTCAGTAAATGAAAATCTGTTTAAGTTTTCTAAATATTCTAACGTAATGTTTGCTACCCCTAACCCAACTTTCTTTTCTTTTAATTCAGGGTATTGTTCGTAGACTTCATCGTTTATACCTATTTTAAGAATTTGAATTGGTATCTGTGGTCCATCGTAATCCATTAATGAATCAATATTTACACTGGTCTCAAAAGACGCTTTATATTGTTCTGTTTGTGTTTTACCCACAACTTGGGCAGACGCAATGTCGGTCATCAAGATTGACATTATGAACAGACAAAATAAAAATACAATAATAGGTAGTAAATATTTTTTTAATTGTTTCATGTTGATTATTCTTCGTCTTTTATTTTTCCACACTTTAAACACTCCAAATCACCATCGTTGTCAGAATCACCCCAAACGTGTTCACATTGTCTGTGCTCAAAATATTCATCAATGATACCATCGTTATTGAAATCTAAACCATCCATTACACCATCACCATCTTCGTCAATTTCAACACCAACTTTTGGTGTCTCTTGTGATTCGTTTTTTTCAAGATTTACACTATTAAAAGATGGTGAACTTGGTTTTGGTGAGTCAGGGATATCAGATGTGTTTGATAATGATGTTCCGTCTTCCTCATCCATTTTTTGTACCAACATTTTATCTTTATCTGTATCACTAAACCAATAGTCAATTATTTTACCATATGAACCAATAAAGGCACCTAATAGTAAAAGTAATAATTCTTTCCACTCACCACTTATTGCACTTTGTTCAAATATGGCCAAAAATATTCCACCCATGATTAACATAAATCCACCAAGAACTATAGCGGTTATGAACCATCTTCTTTTCATCATTGAATTTAGAAGTTCTCTAAATCCAGTATTTTGGGGACCATTTACCATGCTGGTGGTGTTTCTTTAAATTCGTCACCTTCTTTTTTCTTTGGTGCGGGTGCCGGTTTATTGTTATTTTCTGATTGTTTTTCAATAACCCTTTCTTTTATGATAGTTGTTCCACCACCCGAGTTATTTTGTTGTTGTGTGTTATTATTTTCTAAGTTAAGATTAATAACGGGAGCAGGTGCAACCTGTTCCGTTTTAGTCTCTTCTTTATCGTCACCCCCACCACCAAATAAGGTTGTGGAAATCCACACACCACCACCCGTAACGATGGTTGCTAATGTACCTACGATAGTTTTCTTTAAACCACCCCAAGAGCCGTCATTTTCTGTTTCTTCACTCATAATTTTATACTTTTATAAATTGTTTAGTTAGTTGTTTATTATAATTATTCAGAATTAGAAAATAATTCCCGTTAGATGCGTATGTCATGTCAATTTGTTTATATGCCACGTTTTCCATTGGGTTAGTAATAACTTGTCCCACGTTTTGAATTAACTTACCTCTTATATCATATATGGATGCGTCCATATACATATTTTGATTTGGAAATTTAACTTCTAATTCAAACCATCCCGTTGTTGGGTTTGGTCTAATTGAAGCCGTTATTTCCTCAACAATTTGTGGGTTTTGTGGTATTGACCTATAACTTAAAACGGCAATTTGATTTTCTAATTCAATATTTAAATGGTCACCGTTTTCATCTGACGCATCCATTAGTTCTCTAATCTGAATATTTGTTACCAAATCTTCACCACCAATTGGTGAGAATTTAAGTTTAAAAGGTGTTGATTGACCAATCAAACCACTTCTTAATTGATTGTTCATACCACCAAATCTAATTGTTCCCGATAACTCATCATGTGTCACATATTGTAACCACGGACCACCATCAAAATTAGACACAATTTCATCAAATCTAACTTTTGTTTTATCGTATTTCATTTCAAATTGTAAACCATAGTTATTGTCACCATTAGTGTTTATGTTAAACGGAACATATAATGATGGGTTACCAACTGAATAAGTATTTGGTACATTAATATCTAATTTACCTTTATAAATTGCTCTTGCAACTAAGTTACCATTATTATCCCACACTCTTGAAGAAAACGTTCTATCAACATCACCCTGTATAAAATATTTGATATTTACAACTAAATTTTCGTTACCAACACTATCGGTAATATAATTTGTTGTGTTTAGAAAACTCGGCCAAAGAGTCCATTGGTTTTGTCCTAAAACTAAATTATCATAATCTAACGCTTTAAATACTCTAATCATGTTTGTGGTATCGATTTTTCTTAAACCACTAACATTGGCATATATTAAATACGGGTCACCACCATCTAAATTACCGTTTTCATTCAAATCGGCTATAAGATAAGATAATCCATTTTTTAAATACATTCTTGAATATGTTTGACCAACATCCGTTCTTGTGAATTCATCATATGTTTTTACCGCATCTGATATTGTTACAGCGTAATCTCTAAAAGTTTCCATACTATCCGATGGGAACCTTAAAAGTAATTTATATCTGGTATTTCTATCCACATTATTTAAACTATAGTTACCGGAAGTATCACACAAAGAAGAAGACACAAATTCACCTGTGTTTAATTTAGTACAAATAACCGTTGGTCTTCTACCATTTAATTTCATAGTTGGAGGAAGTTCAACATTACCACTTATAACCAAGTTACCACCCAAATCTAACTTCATACTTTTGTAAGTTAGGTTTGCGACGTTATCACCAATACTTGTACCATCTTTTTTAAATAATCTAACCCAGTTCACATGTACACTATCTTCCACAAAGTTAGATTGAACATTGTTAATTAAAAATTTATTATGAATGATGTATATTGTTCCTGAAATTTGAGAACCACTTGATAACACTAAATAGTTTCTAGCAACTGTCCAATTCGTGTCACTAACGTACCCGTATAAACCTGTTGCGGAACTATAAGAACCATACTTAAAATTATCATATTCATTATAAGATATTGCGGGTGTCATTGTATTAACACTATTATCCACGGTTGTTGAAACATGGGTAAATAAATCTTTCTTAAATTGGAAATCAATTTGAAAAGACCTCACATCCTTTGTTGGGTCAGGAATATATTGGAATATTACATCCAACGTATCGTTTCTTCTTATTGTAGATAATTGTTGAAAGTTACCTACGCTTTGTGAATAACCTAAAAAGGTTATCATCATTAATGCAAATGTTAAAATTAGTTTTTTCATAGTAATAATTTATTTAATAATGTTTGGGTCGTTTTCTTTATTGCCGAACTGGCAGATTGCTGATTAAATTTTCCACCCTCATCAATTATAATTGTTGAGGTAGAAATTTCTGTAGATTTCCCTTCTGAGAATTCTTGTTTTATTTTTTTATCACCTTTGTATAAAATACCTTTCATTCGAATAACAGTAGTTGTTTTATCTTGGTGAAAAACACTAATACCAGAATTAACTTTAATTATATCAAAAAATATCAGTTCAATTTTTATTTTATATTCCGAAGTTGTTTTGTCTCCTACCAAATAAAATTTATCTTGTTCATTTATTATTTCTTCAACAATGTTTTTAACACCGAAAGCCAAATTTTTATTTTCAGTAAACGGACCAACTTTAATGTTGTTAATAACCGTATCAACAACCATACTTTGGGCATTGAGATTATTTAATCCCAATAGAAAAAACATTAACAAAGTGAGGATATAACGAGTTTTCATTTTATTCAGATACATTGTCTTCAGATTTCTTTTTATGTGAAAACTTGTCCAAAGTATCGGCACCCATTCCTATTGCAGTTATAATCATAACGGCGTTTACCAAATCTTCAGATGGTTTAATATCACCATGAGAAAATGAATTGGCCAACATAGTACCACATAGAAAAGTCGCACCCAAAAATGCAATTACGGGTTTTATTGAGGTAGAACCTCTCTCATCTTTGAATAAGTCTATAATCCAATTTTTGAAAGTCATAGTTATAATTTATGTTTGGTCAATTATAAATATCCCGGCAATTACATATTTCATATATATTTAAAAAATTATATATTAGATTTTTGGTTTTTTAGTTTTTATCATGTATATTTGTCACCTAACGACTCTGTAGCTCAGTTGGTAGAGCAATACACTTTTAATGTATGGGTCGGCAGTTCGAACCTGCCCAGGGTCACATTATGTATAAAACAATGCACCTGTCGTCTAATCGGTTAGGACATCCCCCTTTCACGGGGAAGCTTGTGGGTTCGAGTCCCATCAGGTGTACTAAATTATTTTAAAAAATGATACAAAAAATTTTAGACGCATATCCTGATGAGGACATATTAATGGCCGATGGTTTTGATGAAGCAATAATAGGTATTGAAACAAAAACAATGAGAGTAATATATTCGGTTAGTAAATGTATTGAAATATTAGTAGAACAAGGTATGAGTGAATTTGAAGCGATTGAATATTTTGACTTTAATGTTTCTGGTTCATACGTTGGAGAAAAAACACCGATATGGTGTGATGATTATATTTAATGTTTGAAATGATTAATGTTTTATGTATCTTTATATAAAAAAATGCCACCGTGTCGTAAATGGTAGCCGATACAGATTTAAACTCTGTTGGGAGTAATTCCCGTACCGGTTCGAGTCCGGTCGGTGGTACAAAATTGGGGCCCATAGTTAAAGGGGGTTTTCATTTTAATTTGCAGATATGATGTAACTGGATAGCATTAAACTCTTCTAAAGTTTTCGTATAGGTTCGAACCCTATTATCTGTACAAAAAAATATTTATATTATGTATTATGAAAAATTTTAAAACTTTACACGGAGTACCGATAGATAATATAATAGAATATATAAAGAATTTTTTATTAGAAAAACCCGACACCGAAATATTAATTGGGTCGGATTCTCAATCATTTGGTAATTTTAAAACAGTATATGGTACTGTTATTGCTTTACATATGAAAGGTAGAGGTGCGCATGTTTTATGTACAAAAGAAACAACACCATTTGAAAAGGAAATGTCTGTTAGATTAATTAATGAAGTTTGGAAAGCCATTGAGGTTGCTGAGTTTTTAAGAAACAACGAATTACCTAAAGCAACGTGGATTGATATCGATTTAAACCCAGACCCGAAATTTAGGTCAAATAAGGTATTAAGACAAGCAATTGGGTTAGTTCAGGGTATGGGATATAAAGTTAGATACAAACACAACGGGGCAATGACCACCTATGGTGCCAATCATTTAGTGAGACTTTAAAAAAAAATAAAAAAATTTTTAAAAATGCTTGACTTGTATTGATTTCTTTCGTATCTTTGTAAAAGATTTGATATTTATGGTTCATACCATGATTTGAAAAATCAATCGTTCTTTGAAAATTTGAAACTAGGGCCGTCTATGGTCCTTAAATAAACCACGAAAGTGGTATAAAGTGACCCACTCGGTTAGATGGGTTGCGGCTTCTGAAAGGGAGCTCGAGTAGACAAACGAGATATCGTTTAATCTTGAGTAACGAGGGTGACACTGTAGTGAAAGTGATAAAGCGAACAGGGGATGCGGGTCCTTTGTTTGAGGTGGGAACACCAATAAGAATAACTCGTAGGATTTATGTGAGAAACATGGTCATCCAACCATGTAATCGCGTGATTCAATATGATGGGAATCTTAAAACCGAAAGGTATGACTTTGTACAGGTGGTGCTGTTAATGTCCTTAATTTGAACCTACCAAGGTTCATTTTTTGAAGAAGTCCAAAAGTATGGAAATCGGGAGATTTCAGAGGGTAGTTTAGTATCGTGTTGTTCAAAAGATAACATGGCTGGTTGATGAGCCACTACCTTCATAATCCGCAAACCAAAAAACTTGTTATTATGGTTAACAACTAATAAAAAGGAAAAGTGCTCATCAGTCGTCGGAAACAGGTGACTACTTAGTAATGAGACGTTCATTGCCGTAGAGGGTCCCAAGCCCGATACGATTTTTAAGAAAGTCCTCTAACCCCGCAAGGGTTAATTGGGAAGGCATTCTCGAGGAGTGATGAGTATTGAGAGAGTATCCGATGACTCAAGGATTGGTTAATCTAATTGGCCGTCACTGGTTGGTACAACTCAAAAGGTTGTGGATATAAAGGGAAACAATAATCCTTTTAAAGTCAACTAACAAAACATGTAATCTCAGTGTTTTTTTTTCTTGATTTAAAATCAAGTGGTGGAGCAAAGAGTCGAAAGGCCCTCAACAAATTAATTAAGGTTAGAATTTTCTAACCTTTTTTTTTGCTATTTTTTTTGAAATGTTAAAAGTTTTTCGTATATTTATCACAAATAACAATTTTTTGTTCTTTGAAATTTTGGGGATGAAAGGAATCGACACACGTGTAAATGTTAAATGGGCATGCGGTCAAACATCATCTATGACCATAATCAACGATGGTAAAAATTAAACGGCAACGTTTACAACAACATGGAAATTGCGGGTATTCTCGCTTCTTCCAAGGTAGCAGTAGCCTAAGGTGAACCTACCAATGGGTCGGGAGACAAATAACCTAGAAACAGAAGTCTTTAAGGTGTGATACAACCTAAAGTGTCAAGGGTCTCGTTCAGAATCCTACCTATAAACCCATGAAAGTGGTAAAAGTGAATTCGACACAGTTATTGGTAACAATGTTAAAATAGGAACCTTTTATTTGTCAGTTGTGAACTAACTGAATAAGCATGTAGTCCATTTATGATTTCTCGGAGTGGACGGCGGTTCAACTCCGCCCATCTCCACGCGTAGACTTTTTGTACTTTCCGATATATTTATTTATAAAGGAAAGTACAAATGAGTCGAAAAGAAAAAAAATACCATTTTATTTACAAAACAACCGATATTAGAAATAGTAATTTCTATATTGGTATGCATTCAACAGATAATTTAGATGATGGTTATATTGGTAGTGGTACCAGATTAAAATATTTAATTTACAAACACGGAAAAAAAATCTTTAATATGGAAATATTAGAATTTCTTCCCAATAGAAAATCACTAAAAGAACGTGAAATTGAAATTGTAAATTCGGATTTATTATTGGAAGAAAAATGTATGAATCTAAAACCTGGTGGTTATGGAGGAGGTAAATTTTACAGCAAAGAACACCAATTCAAATGTTCCCAAGCTGCGGGTTTAAAACATTCCGAAAGAATGAAAAATGATGAATCATATCGTTTAAATCACTCAAAAAAAATATCTGAAGCAAACAAAAGGAGAATTGCTAGAGGTGAAACTTCTTTTTATTGTGATTGGACGGGTAGAAAACACAAGGAAGAAACTATTCAAAAAATGAAAGAAAGTAAGATAGGTCATGGTATTGGAAAACAAAATTCACAATATGGGTCAAAATGGATTACAGACGGTAACATCAATCAAAAAATAAAAAAAGACGAACCATTACCTGAAAATTGGAAATATGGTCGAGTCAATAAGTAAAAAGAAACCCACCCACAAGGTGGGTTTTTTTATTTTAAGTACATAATATCTTATAAACGAACAAAGGGGTCAATTTGACCCCTTTGCCGAGATATTGAACCCCTCCTTTCGTTTTATTAGTTTATTATCTCATGGCGACCAAACCATTTGATTCTAAATATAAATATTTCGTATTTCAATTTCAAGCAACAAATCTTGCTAAATATTTTAACATAAATAAATTCATTGCTCCACCTAAAAACCCCCCACCATCGTCCGAGGACGTTTGTTGACCACCACCAAAATCTTGTGGACTTGAGTTTTGGGCAATAAAATCACTTGTCGCAGGGTCTTCAGCCAGTTTATTTAAATTATTTTCATCTTTCATCCAATTATCAAGTGAATTAATATTAGGTATTCCAAACTTATCTAATAAATTATTGGCGATTAAAAATTTAGAAAACGCAAATCTTCTATCTCTTCTTGCCAAAATATTTTGGTACCATCTTGATAATGCGTTTGATGGTAACATTCCGTTTTTTGCAAAATAATTTGATAATCTTTGTCCTTGAAAATACCCCTTTAGACCACCAGCGAACGATTTACCGGCAGCCAATGATTTAGTACCCGCCGCTAAACCTCTACCAACTTGACCAGTATATTTTACGGACATATCCTTTAAGGTATCCAAACCCTCTTGTAAACCTCTTCCCCAACCTTTGTTTACATTTGATATTTTCGAAACAGTTTGGGTTACTCTTGGGTCAGAAACATATTGTCCTAAACTTTTAAATTTACTAATCAATTGTGGGTTTTTAGCGATGTATTCACCTAATTTGGGTCCACCTGTTGTTAATAATTTTGGTGCACCTTTAAATGCAAATAAAATGGGTTTAACAAAAATATCTCCAACTGTAGGAATTAACGCCACTAACATTAAAGCGGCTTTAAGACGTTCACCCTGCCAAAGATACCTACATATTGAAGCAATATCCGCAATTTCACCAATTACAGGTATAAATCCCGCAACCAAAAGAAAGTTTTCCCAATCAATAATTCCCTCATTTAAATATGGGTCTTTACTTTTTTTTAATTCTAATATTTGTTTTTTTGTAAGTTCCATATTAATGTATAAATTCACAAAATCTTTTAGTTATTTTTTCACTTATATCCGATTCTCTAATAATGTCACCGAACATATTACCCGCCACTGTTGATGCAACATCTCTAATTGCGGTATTACCACCCTGACCTAAATTTCTAAGTGGATTTAAATCATATGAATTGCGGTCTACTCCTGTAGCACCTGCTGCAATATATCTAACTAATTGTTCTAAAAGAGCATCAATTATTTGTGGGAACCCACTATTACATTCGCTGGGTCCTTTGAATATTCTTATTAGATTCAATGGATTAATGTCTGCAAGTGTTCCGGCCAAAAATGTGGCGAAACTAGGACTAGCACTAAAAACTTGTGTTAATATAAATCTAATTGCATATTCCTTTCCTGAATTTACCGCTGCGTCTGAAAGAGCCCCTTTCCAATCGATATTGTTTAATTTGTCCTTTATCCCCGTCCCCTCAATTTCATCCAAGGAATATCCTTCCTCCAATAATTTTGAACAAGTTAGAAAATACCTTTCAACAAAATAATTATCGTCCCTTATGTCTTCTAATTCACTCAAAGACATGGTTAATTTTCGTTGACGTTCCTCAACTAAACTCTTTTTTATTTTTTCACTAATATTCACTCTTTTAATTATCTTTTTATCCACTCGTTATCTTGTCTTTGAATATACCCCATTTGAGTTAAATAATCACGAACTTCGTTTGATAAGGGTTCTTCGCCTCTGTATTTAATTCTTCTTCCCCTAGACCCTGTTACTGGACCAATCAATTTCTGACTATTTAATTCATCATACATTTCTCTACCGGTTATAGATGATTGAGGTTGTGGTGATGATTGAGGTTGTGGTGATACGTCATATTGTGAAACATCTACTTTTGTTAATTCTGGTGTTTTTATAACATTATCTAAATTTTTAGGGTTTATTTTAGTGGTACTCGCATTGGGGTCGGTGGTGTTACCTTGACAAGCTTGTTTTATTGAATCGTAAACTTCTTTGGTAATCGTCTCTTCACCTCTTTTTGATTTCAATTCTCTTAAGGTTATTGGACCAAAATTTCCCGTTTGATATTTTGGAGGCATACCTAAACATACTTGAACTTCTTTAATCACCTGACTTCTACATCCAAAAGTGTAAGGGAAATCGGTACAATTTTTATAAGTAGTACCACCACCTCCCGGTGCTGGGGGAGTGGTACCTTTTGTGTCCCAAGTTATTGACATACCAAGTACATCCTCTTCACTTAAATTTTTACTTTCTTCTTGTACTGCAACTTCTGAACCTTTACAGGTATATGTTCCACCTTTTGAATTATCTGCGGTGAACACTCTACCATTGGAATAAAATCTTAAACCACCTATACCATCATATGCAACAATTCCTGTTTGTTTGACCAATATTGAAATTTCCCCTTTGGGACTTATGGCGGTAACACCTTGTTTATTTGTTAATAAACTTTTTGCACATGGCGGAAATTCTTGTGGTGGTTGTGGGGGTAAACCTTCTTTATCTTTACCTGATTCATTCCACCACCACCAAAGACTCGCAAGTGGTACACCAACAAGAAGAGCGTAACCCGCTGCTTTAGCCCAATTAAAGTTTTTAATTTTGTTAATAAAAGTAGATGGTGGTTTGGGTGTGTTAGGTGGTTTGGGTGTATTAGTTGGCTTTGTATTTGGTGTTAATTTTCCTTGTTTCGCTAAATTTCTTTGTTTAACGATGGCTTTTGCTCCTTGTTCAGAAAAACCAGACTTTTTCATTTTATCCAATAAAGCAAAATCGTCAACCATACTATATTTATTTATCCACCTTGCATCTTTAACTATGTTTGAAGCCGCAGCGTCCAATATTCTAGCATCTGTATGTATAGATTTTAAAAATTCCGTTTCAACAACACCCCTTAATTCTGACGCTTCAGCCTTTGAAAGTGTACCTAATTTTGGGTCAACAAATTTAAAATCATTCTGCATTAATTTTAAAAATTTTTCATATGATTTTCCACCTGTAAGATTAATCTTTGGTGCTATTCTATTAAATAATGCTGTATTATTTTTTACAAGCCCATCTATACCTGGTTTTAATTCTGCTAACCCTATCTTAGCTACTCCCTCTAATTCACCTTTAGCTAAAGCACTCAGTGCACCACGTTCTAATAACGTAGAAGTTTCGGTTAATTTGTTTTCAATTGATTCAATAAGATTTAGATATTTTCTTATTATTTTTGCGTCTTTATTTTCCATTTTATTTATTATTATACCCATTTAATATGATTATAAGTTGGCACAGTAGTTGATGATTGTAGTGCCGCTACTATTTCTTGCGATTGATTTTGTGTCTTTCCCTGTTGGTACTCTTGATATGTACCCAACCCGGTTACTAACGCTCCCACGTTCGCAACATTTTGTACCGATTGTCCCGCTCCAAGTCTACCCGCTAATTTACCCGGTGCGGACAATATTGTACCTCCTACCTTAAGAACCCCTCCCACTAGTTGTATTACTTTTTGACCAACCCATGTTGCAAATTTATTAAAACCACCCAAAACAGTAGACATAAATTTATACAACATTGGTGATTTGGTTTTAAACGTATTATTGGCGTTCGTTAAAAATCCTTTAGCCCTATTTAGATATCCTTCAAAAGATTTAAATATATTTTGTAATTTTGGTGATTGTTGAATTGCTTTTTGTAGTCCTTCAATACCTTTACCAAACCTTTTAATCATTGATTCGACATGTGTTTTTATAGTTTTAGATGCTGCACCTGCAAAAATTAAACCTGTAATGTCACAAGCAACAAATAATAATCTCCATCCCCAATGTAAATTTGGGTTCTCATAGTCACCTGTGATAAATTCATAGATATCTAAACCAACCGCTATGGCCCATGGAATCCAAGCAAACGACTTACCCACCATCGATGCAACCAAAATTGCATCAAGTATTAATCCTATAGGATGGTATAAAGCGGCTCGTACTTGTCTGGCCACGTACAACGCTCCTTTTTTTACAATATTTACCGCTTGAAGCCATTCACCTTGTGATATGTTACCTAAAACCTTTTTGGCTCCTTCATAACTTGTTTTTAAAAAATCTGCGGTACCTTTTACCGCACCTGTAATTGTATTTTTTCCAAAATTATAGAGACTGCCAGCAATAGTCTGTTCATTTAAAATCTCCCTAAAAGTTGATTTAAGATGAGATAGATTTTGAACTGACTCTGTAATAACAAATTTATTTATGTTACTTAGAACATCTTCTCGTATCTCTTCGGATATGTTTGTTGCAACTTCAAAAGAATGTTTTAAGAAAAATTTAAAATTTTCAAAATTTTCCCAAATGTTTCCCAATTTGGTTTTATTTTCAATATCATATAGTTCATCTAAAAAAATTACATATTTTTCGTCAGGTGACAACCAGTCACTGATTACAAAATCAAATTGAGTTGAATTTCCATTATATAATTTAGAAATTCTATTTCTTTCAGATTCCGATAATAATAGTTTTTTATTATACTGCATAATATTTGTTTATAAATATCTTCAATAGTATAAATATCCTACTTTAATGGATTAGATTTTCCTCTTTTTAATGTTGAACCAACGACATCTGACCATTTGGTGACACCAATTTGATTTGCTGGACCTCTAGTGACACCACTTTCCCATTTACCAACTTCAGGATACCCTTGTTTACTACCAGAACTACTTGTTCCAGCCGTTGGTTGAGCGGCGGCAGTGTCCTCCTCTTCATCTAAATCATTAATAACACTACCTGTTATTAGTTTCATTTGTTTCTCTGTTACAATTATTTTCATTCGTCGTATATTGTTTTATCTTTTTGTGCGAATATTTTTATGTATTGTCCCGCTTTTGCGTTTGCTTCATCCTCGATATCACCCCCTATATCCGCTGGTTTGACTTTTAATCTACCATCTTCATATTGTTTATGGTGAACCATTTCATGAGCAATACTCCTCATTATATCAACCAACGCTCTGTTTTTTGAATTGACTCTAATGGTCTTTGTATCGGATGAATAATTATAATTAGCGGTGGTCTTTAAATCACCTCTACCATTTTGCAGAATAATTTTAGGACATTTTTTTAGTCCAAGTTCATCATTAACGAACTTTACAAATGATGTTATTTTTTCTTGTTTATTTTTATCTAAAAAACTCATTAATAATAAATACTTCTTTACCTCTAATTATTATATTTCAATATACTTAATAGTATGTTAGATTGGTACGTAATTGAAATATTCTTTCCAAAATCATTTGAATTGTTTTCAAAAACAATGTTTCCAAATGTCGGAATACCAAGTATATCCGTGCTTCAATATTATGATATTAAAAAACTTTATCGTTTCTTTGATAAGAATGGGGTTTATTTAACTGTTGAAATGTTGACAAAATACCATTGGATATATAACATATCAATGAATGATAATTGTGTTATGTTTCCTTGTCAGGAACCTAAACACAATAGAGAACTAATTGAAATTGATGGTTTTTTTGAGTGTTTTAGGTTGATGGAAATCAAACTTCGTTTGAACTAGATATCTTTCGTGAAAAGAAGATATAGGACAACCAAAAACAACCTGAAATTAAATAAAAAATTAAATCTGCTGCCCAATACGAACCAGTTACTTCCATCAATAATTTGAATAGGGCATCGTATCCAAATGGTAAGAAGAACATAGCTAACATTAGAGAAGCATCTCGATATAAAGTTGTTTTCGATTCTTTTACTTTCGTCTTCATTATCACTATCAGATTCCATTTTTTTTATTTAAGAAATTTATGGTATAATAATATTGGTTCTACTATTTTCCAATTGAATTAAATATTCTTTTGCGGTTTTCAGATTATCAAATGATGTTAAATATGTTTTATTGTTGTCTTTTAATAAATAACATCTATATTCTTCATTTATATAAGTATTTGTTGAATACATAAAACAACCATCTTTACGTTCTATTTGACCAATTATATCACCAATAAATTGAAAGGTTTCAATAACCATTATTATATTTTATTTAAATATCTGTTTTTTCTATAATTATTGTCCCCCATTTCCCGTAGGCCGGTTCGTAAGATGGTTTTATTGAATCGTATATTTCAATGTTTAATATATTATTTTTTAAATAGATTATCTCATCTTCTGTCAAGTATTTTGTATTAAAAATACCTGTGTTTTTAAAATTTACAATTGTATTATATGTTTCAATATTATTTGGTGAATTTATAATTTCTCTATTTTCGGGAACAACAACATCCTCGATTATATAAAAACCATTAGATTTAAGATATGGAAACAATAAACTAAAAGTAATCATTTGATGATTAGGTTGATGCGAACCATCGTCTACTATAATATCAAAATTATTAATATTAAATTTTTGAAGTATGTTAATTAAATCATTTTTATTTTCTTGATTACCTATTTCAAAAAAAACTCGATTAGTTTTTAATAATTCCGATAATACACTTTCGTTAGACCTATCGACATCATCAAAACAAAATATTTTACCATTCTCAAAATATTCGTACCACATCCCAATTGACGCACCTGTGGCAACACCTATCTCTAATAAATTTATATAATTTAAACGCCATTTATTAAAAATTTCTTCGTATTTTTTAGCGTATCCGTGCCCATTTGAACCAATAAAATCCGATTTATCGGTTCTCCATTTACAGGCCAAATCATCTAATTTTTTTATTTCATCTATCATTTTTTTAATTTTCTCTTCTTTCACCTGGTTGGTAATGTTTAATTCTATCATGCCAAATAGGTGATGCCAACAATATTGCTGGATTTAATTTACCTTCTTTAGTTAATTGATATATATACGACATCCACGTTTGTTCAAAAGGATGAGCCCATTTTGTTTCAATGAACATTTTATAATTACCTTCTTTGCTCACAATCATCGGCCAGTTTGCATAATAAACTTCACCATCTATATATGATAAACCGTCGACGTTTCTAATGTTTTTAAAATTAGTTAATGGTGCATTTGGGTCTAAACCTGTCACAGGTAATTTATCATAATGTGGCCAATCTCTTGTTCTTATGTGTTGAGGAACATTATACCAAGAACATTGTTTATCATTATCAAAATATACTTCAGTAAATGATAGTTTAAGAAAATCAAATTTCTCTTTTAACATTATTCTATGTACCAAATTATAAAGATTTGGTATGTATTTTCTAAAACCATTTCTACAAAATTGACCTTCATACTCAGGTGGATTTGATGTCATATCATCCTCAAAGAAAAACATAAAATCGGCATCCGAATTATGAAAATGTTCCGCAGCCGCTTGTCTACCACCACAAATACCCGTATTACCTTCTAAACTAATATATTCAAAATTATAATCTTGAGCAATTTTTCTATTTTCATTTCTAACTTCTTCGGTTGTTGAATTATCCAATAAAACCAAATGTGGTTTGGTTAACCACTCTGGTGTTTTTTTCATTGATTCTATGGTATGTAACACTTGTTCAGGAAAATTAAAAGTTAAAACGTATAAATTTGTTTTAACTTTTTCAACATCTCTGTCGGTATATTTTATAAGGTTTTGTAATTGAGTTATTTTTGGTGCAACAATCTCAATTTTATTGTCAATTACCGCTTGGGTGAATTTAACAATAAGACCATTACCGTCTAATTCAAATCTTTTATAAATGTGGGGTTCTAAATAAGACATTAAAGTAAATATACTTTCCTCTGTACCCATATATCCCGTATTTAATGTATTTGTTAACAATGAATAATAAGTTGCATTTGCTTCGTTTATTTGTTGTTTGTGACCACCAAATAAACCACCTCTACAGACATATTCAACTTTAGTTCTAGCAATTTTATTCATTTCACTAAAAGTGAATCCATGTATTTCAGTATCTGCTTCGTAAGGGTAACTTAAAAATAAAAATGGATTACCGATTTCAGTTAATTTATCTAATACATTATTTTCAACAAAATGACTATGTGGAACTGTATTAGTAATTCCGGCATCTAACCAAAAAAAGTATTCCGTGTTAAAAGGATTCCAAATAGACGCATCGTTCAACATAAACATTTTTGATTGAACAATCGGATTATAATATTCCAAAACCGCTTGTGGTGACCCCGATAACCAACCTGCTTGGTTTAACCAATTTGGATTAACTCTTATTTCTTGAGTTTTATTCCAAAATGGGTTGTATAAATTTTTAACGTCTTCTAATTCATATATTTTAACATACGTGTTTTTTTTACTTCTTTTTTCCCATACCAAATATTCATATTCTGCCGGTATGTAAATAAATAAATTTTGAGGGATATCTAAAAAATTTCTAAAATGTTCGATATAATGGGAAAAGTCTCTACCGGGTCTTCCTATGTTCCATAAACCAGTGACAATTGTTAAATTTCTATTTGTTTCAAAATTTGGTATATTATTAATATTCATTTTGGTTAATAATTCTTTAATCGATTTAATTTCATCTCTTAAATAAGAATTCTCTTCTTTTAAATAAATTATTTTTTTATTTTCTTCTGATGTTTCATCAAATTCAATTATTTTTACTTCTTTTGTTTCTAAATTACAAATTTCATTATATAGTTGTACATCCACGGCATCAATATCTTGACCATTAACATCGACAAAGTAATCATTATCTAAAAATTTAGTCATTAATAATGACTTCTCATCTTCCGTCAAATTAATATACTCAAGTCTAATAAATTTTGGTCTATATTTAGTTAAATCCAATTGTTTAAAAATATTCCAATCATAACCTTCAGCGTCACATAAAAAAATATCAAAATAATCTATGTTATGTTTTTTTAATAATGAATTTAAAGTCAAAGAAGGTACTTCAATTGTAACACCAAATTGTTCTTTAACATCAATATCTCTTTGATAATCACTACCAAATCCATTTTTTAATGGATATAAAGCACTCATTCCTTTATACCCAGGATGTAAATCCATTTCTTTTATAATTTCATTAGGCACAGTTAACATTTTGACTGTACCGTCATCTTCAGTTATTGCCGATTGCTCAAAAGTGTAATTTTCTCTATCTTTAAAATTTTCTTTCAGTTCATTAAATATATCGGGAATTGGTTCAACCAAGAGGGATTTCCACCCATACATGTCTAAAAAGCCTCTGGTGTCGTCAAAATTTATACCATCCATTGCCCCGATTTGGATAACAGATGTGTTTTGATAATTTTGCCCTATATGATGTAAGGTTTTTGATATTAAATCCATATTAATTTGTTTTTGGGTAATCATAAATTATTTCACTCATTGTTTTTTCATCTAAACCATGGTTCGCACCATAAAATTTTATCAAGTTTATTTTGTTTTTTTCAAAAAATTCTTGTCTAGAATTTGCAACTTCTAATCCGAAAGAATGATATAAAGGATGGTATAAAGAACTGTATTCATTTTCTGGATGATACATGTGTTTAGTAATTCTTACACCATCAACAGATACGTCATCAACTAAAACGTCGTATTGTCTTTTAAAAGTTTCATTGATGATTCCAATAAGATGTTCATCATAAATAAAACGAAAATCATTATTGAAATATGGTAAATTATTTTTATATGTTTGTTTAACCAAATTATCCCATATGTTGAAATATTTTTGTAACAAATTAATGTCGTTAAACCAAAACCCTCTCAACCATCCATCAAAAACGGTCAGTGGAGATTTAATTGTTCTAACAATATTAAAATCAATATTTTCTGCATCAAAGATTGATTTTGATATTTCTAAAAGATGATTAGAGGCGTCAATATTTAATATTGGACCAAACAATAAATTTTTTTCTTTGAAATTATTTTTAATGTATTCGTAAACATTTATTAATTTTTTATCAAAATTTATTAAACATCCCGACTCTAACAACGCAAATTTGGTTATGTTTCTTTCTATTAACCACGGAATAATGTATCTATGTTTCGCATATGAAAACTTTATTTTATATTCTAACTTTTTTTTAATGTATTTTTCGTCGTCAGTTTCTTTTATTAAAGGTTCATATTCTCTGCTAAAATCATCAATTAATGTGTCAATGTCCAAAACAATAAGGTTAAAATCCACATTT
>Ga0214917_10001485_pt1 | contig 29948 bp, 17 predicted proteins | sample LL_1208_BB_MetaG_FD_177983 | JGI IMG/M metagenome (GOLD analysis project Ga0214917, IMG submission 177983) | Freshwater microbial communities from Lake Lanier, Atlanta, Georgia, United States - LL_1208_BB | ecosystem: Environmental > Aquatic > Freshwater > Lake | place: USA: Georgia | collected... | reverse complement strand
CATCATAAACATATCTTCCTGGAGTCAATGTTGTTGTTTGATTTGCAGTTAATGCTAATGAAATAATTCCAGAAGTTGCTGGAAGTATAATACTAGATGCAAATGATACATATGCCGAATTTCCATAGTTTTTCCTAATCTTTGATTCTACTGAACTACCTGTCAAATCAAGTTCAGAATCTGTTTTTGGATTAACTAACTCAAAAAAAGTTTTGAATGAAAATCCTTGTTCAATTACTATGTTAGATACATATATTGACATTTTTTGTTATGTATTCCTTAAACATATTTATAAAGGATTAAATCCAAGAAAAGAAATAGTCTCCTGTTGTTTCAAATATAATTTACAATATAATCTACAAAAAATTTTTAATTGATCCTCATTTAAATTATCAATTATTCTAGTTTGTTTTTCGTATTCAAATAACTTATTAATAGTTTTTAATTCAATTTCATTTGGATCCATTAATCAACTCCTTTAATAATGTTTTAATTTCATCAATATCCTGTTTCATTTTATCAAGTTCTTTTTTTTGAAAATCTTTATTATGTAAAGTATTTAGATATTGATTATATGCAACAGAATCGCAATTTACTATTGCACCACTATTTTCATCTCTATAAAGATTTTGGTGACCCTTTACTCTTATCATCTTATTGCAATTGTTCTAAGTTCTTTGATTCTTGGGGGATATGCCTGATTAGTTCCAGACATTACTATTTTAATAACATATCCATTAAATAAACTAAGATTATCTGCAGTAAATTCATATTCTTTAAATTGATTATCAACACTTGAAGATACAAAAGTGTCTGGTCTTCCACTATTTTTAGAAGAATCTAAAACAGAATATCCTGCAGCAGTGGTATATGTTAAATTATCATATCCAGGAAAGAGTTCAAATGATTGATCAATCTCACTAGAATCTGGGCGAGATAAACTATAAAGAACTCTAAAATCGGCAGATTCATGACGATATACTGATAGAATAACCTTTAGAGAGGTTGCGGGTTGAACTAATTTGACCGCTTTTGAAACATAAACTGCAGCGTGTGGATCACTTAATATTGAGTTACTTCTATTATCTGATGAATAATCTGAAATAGGACTATTTAAACGACTTGAAATAAATTCGGTGAATGCTGTATCTAGATAAATTATTGGAGATAAATTTGGGTCTGTTGAACTTAATGTAATTCCTGTAGTGAAAGATTTATTTCTAGCAAGACCACTTAAATACTCTGTTTCATTTTCTTTAGAACAAACAAGTCTTACTGATTTTAAAGCATTTAATGAATTTAATTGAATTGGTTCAAATCCACTATCCAAAAATGATGTTTCACTTCCATCAACACTTGTTCCAGTTACAGATCTAATGTTAGCAGAAACTGATGTTTTTGATCCTGGAGTAATAAGATCATATGTTGGCACTATAGAACTGTAGAGAATATTTTCTGTTGCAAGAACTTTAGAACCACCCAAAGTTGCTTCAGATGTGAATTGTAACTGTGGCATTGATGTAGGAATTCCATCTATACTTCTGTCTATTCCACCAGTACTTCTATCTATTTCAATATAGTATTGATCCATACCAATATCAAAATCACTAATATCATGAGTTTTATTAATTCTCCTTAAAGAAACACCATTTAATTCGTACTTATATACTAAACTAGATTTATCGTGATCAATTGGAATTGTCGAATCAATAGATCTAGAAATGACTGTTAGAGATCCGCTTCCAACTCCTTGATAACTAATAATCTCATTTCCAATTTTTACATAACCAGGATTATTTGCACTTACGGAAACACCCTCAAATGTTGCAAAGTTTGAAGTATCCCCAACTGCAACAAAAATAGATGTAGATGAAGAAGTTAATGAAGAAACTAAAGGAACAGGTGCCGTATTAGACTCAACATTACTAAGTCTGACCTTATTAGTATTTGAATACATCCCGTGATTAAAATGCCTAACTCTCATATAAGCATTTGTTGAGCTTGAATAACTACGAATTGATGTATTTGCAAGAGAAACTATTGTTCCGGAATTATTATAATAATTTAATAAAGATCCAGTAGTGAAAGAACCTCCCTGAACATTTCCAAGATATAATGTATCTAATCCAGAAATTGACGAAATTGTAATTCTTGCATCTCTACCACGAACTGAAGATCCTGTGCCAACAGTGGCAGTTACAATTCCAACAATATCTCCAACAGAATATCCATTTCCTGGATTTACAATAATTGGTGTTCCTGTAATTATTCCAACAGAAGATGCTGTAATATTCAAAACAAGACCAGAACCATTTCCGGTAATATTATAAGTATTTACACTAGAATCTGTTACATAATTACTTCCTCCAGTAGTTAATCCTACTGCCGATACAGAACTTCCAGTTCCAATTACATTACCATAAACATAACTCTTCGTGGCATCTACAATTTTTCTACCCTTACCAAAATCGGAAATTAAAGTTGAATTTGTTATTGTTGTAATTCCAAGTGTTGCTGTTCTAGAAATTGTTGTAATTGGATTATTTCCTAATATTTTAACATATCCATTACTTTCATTTAATGTTGGATTATAGAAAAATGCAGTCCCTGTTGGAGATGTGAAATTTGCTTTATAAAGTTTAAATTTTAAATCTTGGTCTTGACTTGCAGTCCATATTGAACCATTTTGTGATTTAAACAAACTTCCCATTGAAAATTGTTTTGAATATAATACTGAGTCTGCATCAGGAAGTTGTTTTGTATTTACAGTTTTTTCACCCATAACAGCAGTCCACATTTCATACTTATCACTATTTTCTGAAATAATTACAACGGCATATTCTCTTCCTGGTGGTAAATAAATTGGTTCTTCGAAAGTTACTTTCGTTGCAATTGATGCATCATCAGAAATACTAACCTCAGATGGTCTTAATGTAACAGAATTTCCAATTACAATTCTTGTTGGTGTCCCTAACTCAACTGTTCGTATCTCAACCTTTACAGGAGCATTTCCATCATCTTTTGCAGCAAAAAATAAGTCTACCGCAGTTAAAAATGCACCATTTACATCGTCGGTTGTTGATGTTGGTGATGGTGCTTCTACATTCCCGCCGACAACAAATGATTGTGCAAGAGGGTCAACAAATCTTGCTATTACTGTTTTTGTATGTGTATTTACTGTTGTAGTAGAAGTTGTAGTATTTGTGGTTAAATTTGTTATGGTATTTGTAGTTAAATTATTACTTGTTGCAGTAACTGTATTTTCCCACTGCTCTAAAGTACCATCTGAATTATAATTTGTTTCTGCAGAAGAAGTACTTGAACTTCCAGGAAGACCTGGACTATTTGTCGAACTTGAAGATAGTTTGAATGTTTTAGTTCCTGTAGATATTCTAACGGTTGGTGTTGGGATTGAATTTGGATCTCTAATAAAGAATGCTCCAAGTAAATCTCCAAAATTATCAGAAATTAATCTAAGATCTTTTACATATGCTACTGCACCACTTGTCTGTCCAACTAATTGCATACCACTAATCAAATATCCCGAATATTTTCCTTGAGCTTCTTCAGATAATGAAATAGTATCAATATTTAAAATTTTTGAGGATTGATTGTATGAAGATGGTATAGATTCTGATTTAACATAAGGATTTATTGTATATTTTGTAGAAGGTGAATTATACTTTCCATATTTATGATCAGGAGATGCAATTCTAAATGAAATTAAATTATTTCCCCCATATGTACCAATAACAGTCTCACCAATCGAAAATGCTCCAGAGGCTCCGTAATTTTCTAATGTTTTAGAATTTGATATTTCGACTAGTTTTGGAATAAAATCAACACCACTATTTCCATCAAGAAATTGATAAAATTGTGTAGATGGTTTCAAATTAGATGCAGAAAATCCAGTATTTCTGGACCTCATAAATGATTCTCCAGATGAAGAAATTAAAACATTTCTTATCGTTGTATCAGTATCACTTACAGTATCAGAAACTGCATTTGAAGTAGTATTAGATGATGTGTTGGATGAGGATGATGATGTTATAAATGATTGAATACTTTGAACTTCTTCCTCTCCCCCTCTACCAGGTAAAGCAATATCGACATAAGAAACTTCACCAGATTGAGTTTGGATTGGAGTTAAATCGACAGAAACATTGCTTACTAAATTATTAGTAAGAGTCCTGCTTGAGTTTAATGTTATTGAAATATTATTATCGGGAAGTTGAACTGTTCTGACCCAATTATCAATTTCTGGATTTAATTTAATATCTCCATTATATACAATTACATTAAATGGATTTACATTTTCAACTTTTGTTGCAAATGCTTGTTCTATCCACCCAACTGATGTATATTTAAGAGTTACTGCTTTTCCTGTTTTTTGAACATTAGAATCCAATAATTCAAAATTTTGCGATAAATCTAACTCCTCATCAATAATAGAAATCGCTGGAGCAATTTGAGATTTTAAAGAATTTCGACTTAAAACAGGAGTTAGTTCATTTGCTGCAGTATTGACTCTAATATCCGATAGTTGTTTATTAATTAATTCGTAATTTTTAAAATCATCTACAAAAAATCCACTCTTAAATCTATTATTTCCTTCAGAGTCTTGAATCTGCAAAGACTGAGTATTAACTTCAAGTAGTGATAATGATGTTACTCTTTCCAGATTTTGAACCCTATCTTCAATTAATCCAATATCTCTCATTGTATATCTTCTATTATCCATTAAAGTCACAATAGCATTTGCTGGATTATAAAGATATGGTGGTAATTTGATTGTTGCAATTTCCATTACAGCATCATTTTTGTTCGGAGCCTTTGGAGTTTTTGATGATGTTCCCTTTTCTAATATAAAATTTCCAATTTTGTCCAAATATAATTTATCAATTCTTGCCAAATAGTATTCGTATCCAAGCAATGAACTCTCATTTGGTGCTAAGATTGTTTTTGGTTGTAAATCAGTAATAAAATCTCTAGATGAAAAATCAAAAGGTGAAGAATTAACTGAAGAAAATATTGGAACTCTTGGTCTAAAATCTAGTGTATCGGAAGATCTTACCAAATTAGGTCCAATGGAAGGAATATCATGAGTAAATCTTTCTTTATCATAACTTAAAACTGTAAAAACATCTCCAGAATCATTTGATGGTATTGAATAATAATCAAATACAATTAATAACTGTTTAGATGGTTCTGTGGTTCCTTTATTTCTAATAATTTTAGAATAATCATAATATTGATTTTTTTGTCCTTTATTGAGAGTAAATAAATTTGTAATATCTTTATATTTTCCTAAAGTAATATTTTGTATTTCTGTTATTATATTTGATTCAGAAAATGTTACTGATTCTGATTCTAAAAATCTTTCAGAATTTAAATATACAATACCCAAAACATCTGTAGAAGGTTTTGATACAACCCTTGCAATTGCTTTGCTTTTGTTTCCGAAAATATCTTCTCCTATAATTGAATTTGTTGATACTATTGCATTTGAACTAAATTGAATTTTATCTAAAACCGGTGCAGAAGAATCAAAAGATTCATATACTGATATTATCTTTACAACATCAGGATAATTTAAAGATATTTCTTCATCTTGAACCCTTAATCCATAATATTGATTATATGTTAGACCATCAGCAATAGATGAACTAATACCACTTCCTGATTGTGGATATTTTGAATTAAATATTGAAATAGTATTACTTCTATTATAAATTTTTATTTTACTTTGAATTCCGTTTTTGATTAAAGTAGTATTTACTACAATATTGGATTGATTAGGAATCAATCCACTAATATTTACTGTTCCTGAATTTAAATTAAATTGATCAGAAGTTATTTTTGAGGTTATTCCATTACTATAATGTACCGAATACCTTTCCTCATCAAATGCTGCAAAAAATGCACTAGTAATTCCGATAATTGACGCTGGTGTAAGTGTCAATACTCCATTACCATCTGTACTTTCTCCAGTTACTTGATGAGAAATTGTTAATAAAGAATCAGAAAGATTTAATGAAGAAATATTTGAATCTGGCAATTTTGCATAAAGGAATCCAGATTTTTCATTTCTTATAATAGGGGCACCGATAAAGACATTACTATAAGATCCGTCAATGACTGATCCACTATATATTCCAGAAACGCTTGATATAGGTGAAATTGTTAATGATGTTCCAGTAGGAGATACTGCAGTTACTCTATTAAATGTTTCATTGATATTAGATGTATTTTGGTATCTAATAATTGATCCAACCTTTACACCAGTAAAAACCTTCCCAGGACTACTTAAAGTATTATTAGATATTGCCGCTCCAACTACTCCATTAGGAAGTCTAAATCTTTCTAATAAACAATTTGCACTAAAATTTGCAGAAAGGTTTGATATTGAAGTTGGTTGACTTACCGATTTAATATCTTCAGATGAATATGTTATTATAGATTTAATTGATCTTGGAAAATCTAAACCATTTATAATTAATTGTTCTCCGACTGAAAATGTTCCAGAAGTTTGTCTTAAATTGATTGTAACAGAGTTTCCTCCAGCAGAGACTGAAAATCCACTTGCTCCACTACTTTTACCTGTTACAAATGATGTTGCTGGTAATTCGGTATCAGAAATTGCTGAGTTTAGTGTGATAGATGTATATGTCTGAATATCATACAAATATAAATCCCAATTAGTTGCATTTCCACTATAAGAAGCATCAGTAAGATTAAAATTATATACTCTTGCATTTCCGATTGTCGATCCTATTCCACCAAGTTGATCGTTTAAATTTATAACATATCTTTGCCTTGGTGTTCCAGATACGGTATTAACTCTTAAAATATTTCCCATTTCGAAAGGAATATTTACATTTTGTATAGATTCAGTATCTCTTGATTTATTAACATCAATAATCGTAGTTGAAATTTTATCTATATCATACCCCCTAACATAAGCTTTTCCTGGAGATATTTTCAAACACATTAAATCATCGGATGGTTTATTATCTTGTTCAGTTGTTTCTGTATCAAAAAATAATCCATTATTTCCTAATCTATCATTTAGAGAATTATTAACAGATACATTAAATGGTGAAACAGTATAATCTCCAGATTCATCATATGTTCTTTGTGCCATATAATCTTTAATTATATTGTATTGAGTTTTTGACTGAATTATTTTAATTTTCCCATCTTCAACTCTTAATAATTCAACAAAGTCTGTGTCATTATTATCTGATATTAGTTTTTTAATTAGAGTTAAATTTATAATAAATCTATCGGCACCAGGTGCAGCATAATTTGTGAATCCTTTGGAAGGATCATATAATGAAGAATCATCCTTTGCTCCAATAATAATCTCATCAATTTTTAATCCAACTCTATATGACGGTACATTTGTATAATTATCTAATATTATGGTTTGTTTGGAAACATTAACAAAATATCCTCTAATAAAATATACACCATCTCCAATGGATGCTGCAGAACCTATAGATGTTGCATCTGATGTCAATAAAGATGCAAATGGTGTTCCGGCATTAATTGTAGTATTTCCGTATGTTATATTTTCATCTGCAATTAATGATTCTCCATTCTCGAATGGGTTAAATTCGAAATTATTGTCAGAATCTATATATTTGACATAAATTGTTAAGTCATCAACATTAACATCATCAGGAAAAGCAATAAATTGAATTGTTGCAGTTGTTCCTGATATTTGACCTGTTACTTTCTTGCCAATAAAATTTTCAATATAAAGAGAAACATCAACTCCAAAATTACTTGAATTTAGTTTTACTGAATTAAAATTTCCATCATATGCTATATTTCCAGGAATCACCATCGATCCTTCTTTAAATATATGACTACCAAAAGATTTTACCTGATCTTGTAGAAGAGATTGTAATGTTGTTAATTCTCTTGCCTGCACAGGGTACCCTGGTTTAAATAGAACTTTATAAAAATTTTTTTCAGAATCAAAATCATCATAATATGGACTAATATTTAAATCTGTTTTTTGTGTCATTTTTAGTTAGAATTCCAGAATAATTTTAATGTCTTCTTTTTGTCGAATATCCCTTGTCACCAAAGGACGATTATCAATATAAATTATTTCTCCCGACTTTGTATTTATCTCTGGATTTGAAAGTCCTCCCGTGAAAGTTACTCCCAAATCTATAACTTTTCCACCAACTGTTATTTTATTACTATTATTTGCAAATGAAGTATCAATAGAAGCGGAGAATGGTCCAATATTTTCTGCAGAAGATTCAAAAGAAAGAACTTTAGAACCTGAACTTACAGTATTATAATCAGTTTGATCTATTTTTAAAGAATTTCTAAAATATAATGATCTATCTCTAAAATATTTTAAAACTTTTGTTTCTTTATCATAAGATGCAACATAACCTCTGGCAGTTCCTCCCGCAACATTTTGCGTTATTTCCTCTCCTATTGTTGGAGATCCTGAAAACGTTGAAGTCAATCCAATTCCTGAAAGTGTTGAAAATTGATTTTCAGTAAAAATAATAGAATCTGAAGATGGTATTGTTGGATTTTTTATAATTCCAACCTGTGAAAATTTTGTATCAGTTGGAAAATCTTTTGTAGAATCATCAAATCTTGCATATATTAATATTCTATCAGTTCCCAATTCTGTGTAAATATCATAACCATGTCCCTTTGATGGTGGAATGATTGGTATTAATTTTGCTGGATTTGGTATAGATCCTCCTTGTGGTTGAAGATTTCCAAGATCAACTATTGCCCAAGTGTAACCATAACCTCCTGCAGTAACTTGTGTGGAAGTAATTTTTCCGGTGCTGTCAACATTAATTGATACTCTTCCTCCATTTCCATCCCCAAGAATATCAACAATTCCTGATTTATATCCTCCTCCACCATTTGCAATATATACCTGTTTAATTTGATTTGGATTTGTGGAACTTGAATATCCATTTTCCCGAATACTCACAATTTCATTATTTGTTGATGTCTTCCAGTCATTCGGAACAACAATGTATTCTGTTGAATCAAATTTTATAATATCACTTGGTGAAATTGCAAACAAGTATTTCCAAATATATCCATCTCCACTTTGACCTGCACTAGAAGGATCTAAATCAGTAAAAGTTGGTTCATCTTGTGATTTATTTCCTTTTAAATTTTCTGAGGAGGATCCATTGTAAATACAAATATAAACCTTATAATCTTTATTAATTACATAAAAATTTGAATCATATAGTCTAGAGAGGTTAGAATTTGGTGTACGATTAGAAATACTATAATCGTGCCTATACATATCATATGATGTATTAGCAGTCCATTTAACATATCTTATAACTCTCCTAATATTACTACTTGTAATTTTTTTACCAAATAAAGCAGTATCTTTACAATGTGAAGAATAATCAAGATTGTCAGTTGGATTTGGAATATTAGTATCCCAAGTTGTTGTTCTTCCAAAACCAGGGTTTGTAGGATTAGATAGTCCTAAAAAAACATAATAAGAATTGTTAGTATTTATAACAGAGTCTATAAAATTACTCGCATTCAATATTCTAAATTGATCTGTTACGATTGCCGCCATATTGATATTTTTTAGATATTTATAAGAGTTTAGAAAGTGCTCCAGTCTTTCTAAGACCAGATTTTCTTCTTTGTATTGTTGAGAATGTTGATAATCCAACATCAATAGTATTTCCGGTTACTCCTATAGAAATTGGAGAATTTGATCGACTAAATCCTGATAATCTTCCCCAAGAGTATTTTCCAACAGGATTTGATGTGCTTCCAGTAGATTCCAATCCAACTACAGATGTTGTTGATAATATGTTGCAAGTAATAATTCCAACAGTTCCACTTGAAGAAAATGCAGAGATGATATAAATATTATCTAAAAATGTTGTTCCTATTCCAACTATTGAGGAATTTGAATTATTAATAGAAGTTAGACCACTTCCAATTCTTGTATCAAAGATATAAATTGGATATCCTGTTTGAAGTCCTGAATAACCTGATGGTCCAGTTAAATTAAATTTAAGTGCCAATGGATTTCCACCAATACCTTGGGTGGTAGTAATTCCTGTAATAATTCCACTAAACCCATTTACTAAAGTAATTGTTGATATATTTTCATATATTGGATTTGGAAGTGGTGCAATAACTTTTGGGGGATTTAAATTTGTATAACCAAAACCAGGATTAGTTATTGTTATTGGTGTTGTTAATGTCCCTCCAGCACCAACTGTGATTGTTGCGATTGCCGTAGACCCTACTCCCACTATTACATCTCCTATTTTTTTTAGTATTACTGGAGGTGGAGAAATTTTTAATGTTAATAAATTTCCAGTGTATCCACTACCAGGATTATTAATAATAAGTGATTGTACTGTACCTAATCCAGAAACAACCGCTGTTATCCCAGCCGATACTGGATCAAGAGAACCAGAAACAATTAAAGCATCTGTTAAGTTTGGGGTCCCATACTTAAAGAAATCTGCATTATCCACAAATATTTGGGTATCTGTGGTTGAAAAATCTCCAATAATTTTTGCAGTTGGGAATATTGAAGATTCAAGAGAATCTCGACTCTTATAAACTAATTCTCCATTAATTTTTTGATCAATTTTTTGTTTATTCCAACTTAATGGTTTATAATTGTTAGAATCTACTCCTTGTTTAACATATAAATTGGTTTCAAATTTATCAGATCCAGATATATCAAATATTGTTCTATTATCTTGGGTTATTGTTTCAAAAATTGAATTATTTTTAAAAACTTTGACCGTATCACCTATTTTTAGAGTTTCTTCTATATCATCAAATAAAGTAATATCATCACCAGCAGTTCCTTTATAGAAAAAGACTGAAATATTATCTTCTTGTTTTGGTGCAGTTGTAAATACGAAACTTGTTCCGCCATCAAATTGGTATGCTATTTCAGGATCTTGAATAACACCATTCACAACAATGAATAAGGCATTAGAAAGATTGACTAAAGAATTATTTAATTTTTGAAAACTCAACAATTCATCATTATAAAATAATGGAAATCTTGTTCTAACACCGTCTTGATATTTTTTAATTGAATCAATGAAATCAAATTCTCCAAACTGCCACGCAGCGAAAGAGTCAGAAAATGTATCAATAACTGTCAATTGAAACTCTGACAATGGAGAATTTAATCCCTTTGCAGTCACTAATCCGACGGGTTTGAATACGTCACCTCTTTGGAATGAATATCCTTGCCTTGAAATATTAAATTTTGATACCTCAAAATAGGTTGATCCAATTCCTGTAGTTGAACTTGCACCAACTTCAACATTTAGTAAAAGACCTATTCCAGTTTTTGTTGTTGCACCAATTCCTAATCTTGATATTCCAACAACATTTAAATTTTCATAAGATGGTTCTGATACAAATATTTGTGGATTTGAATACCCTGTGCCTCCACCAACAATCGTAAATCCTAGAGTTCCTCCGGCACCAATACTTGCACTTATAGTTGCTGCAGCACCAGTATGTCCACTTTCATATACGGAAACTCCTATAGAAACAATTCCATTATATCCAGATCCAACTTTATCTGTCGTTCCAATTCCTATAGAAACAATACTACCGCCTGCACCAACTACAGCAGTTACTGCTGCCCCAACAAGAGGTGCATATCCAAGACCTAAAGAAGATCCTAAAGATATTATAATTCCTCCTCTTGGTGTTTGGTTTTGGTTTACCTCAAATTCAGAAGTAAATACAGTATTTGTATTTGAAATAGTAACTCCAGAAAATATAACACTAGATATTCCAGAATTTTCAGTAATTTTAAAATCATTTTTAAGATTATTAAGAGTTGTTGGAGTTTGAAAAACACCATTTATAAATAAAATTCCATTTCCTCCAGAAGTTCCTAGACCAACTGTATTTGCCCCACCAACAGTTAATGTAAATGTTCTACCAATTCCTGTAAATTTGGATGAAATATCATCATATATTTGATTTGATGTATAGTTATTTCTTAAAAAAACTCTTCCAGTAAAATCTGAGGTTTCAAATCTTAAATTACTTGCGTCTCTTTTTATCTGAGGATTTCCTCTTGGAGATTCTGAAAAGAAAATCTTATTATCAACAATATTATAAGAACCCTTATAAATTCTTGCTTGTGTAGAATCATTATGTGATGTTGCGGATGATCCAACAAATCCTCTTTGAACTTGGATTAAATTAAAACTTCCATTGTTTGTAATTGGTCCAATACTTGTTGTTCCTAAACCAACATTAATAATTCCCATATACTCATTATCAATTTTGATAATATCTCTTGGAACTATTGATGATATTCCACTTAATGAAAATATTGAAGATGCAGCACTTATTTGTCCATTATTTCCAGACAAACTATGGTATATTGGAGTAAATAATAATGGATATTGAACTATATTATCAATTGTAATAAGTGATTTTTCATTTTTCTTTTTCATTTCTAGTTGATGTGCATTACCTAATCCCACTGTTGTGAAGGTAACTCCAATTCCTAATAAGGCATAATCCTTTCTTGTTGATAATTTAAATTGATCTTCTGATATTTTGATAACATAAACATCAGAAGGTAATAGTGTTGTTACGATTCCTGCGGAATTTAAAGTTGCTCCAATTCCTATCGAACTTTGACCAACTCCAATAAAAGTTGATTTCGGAGTATAGATAAGTTCTTCAGAAGGACTAAAGAAGTGATTTTTTATTGAAAATATTCCTGTTGTTCGATTTAATATTAAAGAATCTTCTGGATTAAATATTTTTACAAAAATTGGAATGTTATCACTTTTCAAATCAAAATCAAGTCTATTAATTCTATCTCCATTAATTGCATTATAAAAAATAATATCAATTGAATCTGTTACAGTTCCATATGTAAAATTTGGTGCAATATTTAAAGAATCTAAAGTTGAATATAAACACTGATTAAATGAAAGAATTTTTATTTGAGAATTTATTACAGAATCGGGATAGAATTTTAATTCAAAATTATTCCCAGAATATTCTCCACCAAAAGTTCCAATTCCTGATGTACTTCCAATCGAAATAAATGGAGATTGCTTAACATATATGTTAGTATTATCGTGAATCGTAAGTACCTGATGAAGAGCACTGGTTGACCCAACACTCACTTCAACAATAGATTTAATTGCATTAAAATTAGACTTATTTAATGATATTACAGTAGATGCAGAAGAAACAGTAGATGAATGTGTTGATTGATATATTACACTTCTTTCATTTCCTGCAATTTGACCACTCAAAATAAATCGATGTATTCCAGATCCAACTGCAGTTGTTCCAAACCCAACAATACTTGATCTAACATTCACAAGATTTGATGAATTATTAGTATAATTTAAAGATAAAATTCCTGAGGAAATATTTGAGCTGAATGATCCTATAAAATTTCCTGAATAATTGTTGCTTGAAAATTCTGAATCAAAATAATATTGGGAAATATATGTATTTGTTCCATCGTGATTTAAATATACTTCAACAAAATTCATTGAATTTGATGTTAAATCAATAACTTGTACATTGGCAATTAATGATGAAAATTTAGATGAATTGACTGAAATAATTGAAGTTGATATTCCTGGTGACGCATTTTTATTAGATCCTGTTAAATTAATAAATCCAATTGAAGTTGTTCCAATTCCAACAGAAGATGAATCAAAATTACTTTTAATGACTTTAATATCATAATCTATACTGTAAGGATCATTTGGTATAAATTGTAAATATGATTTTCCAGAATTATTTTCTTCTATAGAAAATGATCCATATTCTTCTCCTGGGATATGTGTAATACCTATTCCCGAATTTGCAATAGTTGATTTTTCTGCAATAAATGCATTATTACCATCATTTAAAATTATAAGTTCTGATAATTGAATTTGAGAATTATCATAATTAGAAACTCTAACTAAAATATTATTATAAGATGTTCCAGAGTTTAATTCGATTAAATTTATAAACTCACTTGGTTCTCCATCTAAATTTGAAAATTGTCTACTTATATCATCTATTTTTAAAACAACATTAGTTTTACACTCAATATAATCTGCTAATTTTTTATTTTTTAATTTTAAAAATTTAGAAAAATTTTGGACAACATCAACATCAATAACAAAATCAAAATCATAAATTGTATCTACTCTGTTTTCTTCGATAATATCATATACGATAGAAGTAACATCTTTAGAAGAGACTACTGTAGATTTTAAGTTTCCGGTTGATGTAATTCCAGTGTCGGAAAAATTTTTAAGACCAATAGTATGAAGTAAACTGTTAATTGGTGTTTTTGAATTTTGATATGTAATTGGGCTTTTTACAGTATATGAAAGATTTTGATAATAATCATTATCAGGTATTACTTGATTGTCTTGACTTAATTTTCCAATATCATCAATCCATCCAAGATTTTTTTCTACAGAATAATCAACTTTAAATTTACCAGAACCATATTCAATTTCATTTATTGTTGCAATATTTCCCGATTCATTTCCAATTATAACTTCTTCTGGCAATGGTTTGTAAGACCCAAATACTTTAATGAATGATTTATTACTTGAAATAATTTTTAAATCTCTTTGAATTCCTTGTGAAGAAAGTTTTTCACCAACATTGAACAATGAAGGAGTTTGTAAAACTTTAAATTCTGGATAATCCGTACTTTTTATAATATTTGCAGTAGAATTTTGAATTATCTCGGCAGTTCCTGGATTTGTAGTTAGTCCAACCAAACTAATAGTAACTTTATCAACAATTCCAGAATTATCGTATCCGGTTACATTAAAAAATTGATACCCATAGTTCTCAGAATTAAATCCGGAACCATCCGATCCTACTTTTTTAATTCCTTCAATGAATACTTTATCTCCAACATTATATGGAGAAATGTTAAATCCCAATATAGGAGTTGTTATGAAACAAGTAAAAATTCCACTAGAAGAAGATTCAACTTTTTGAATGCTGATTCCATTTGTATTGTTTTCTGCAACTAATTTTATTGTTGTTTCTGGAAGACCTTTGGGATATTGTATAATATTTACAGAATTTATAGAATTTCCTAATAATTTTGCATCAAATATTCCACTATTAATTTTTTTTCCAGTTGTGGAATTTACTATTGATATATTGGGAGCATTAATATATCCATTTCCACCATTAAGAACTATAATACTATCAATTGTATTTGAATTTTTAATTGATATTAGAGGGGATATATATGCAATTGGTTGTAAAGTTTTATCGGAAGAATATTCAAAACCTTCATTAATAATTCTTAATTCTTTAATATTTCCTATTATTTTTGATTTTGGAATAATGTATGCATCTTTTCCATTATTTGAATTTGATCCGATAAATATTGGAAATTTTTTATATCCAGATCCTCCAGAAACAATGTTAATTTTGTGAATAGATCCTTTTGCTGAAATTGAATTTGTGTTATATTTTAAAATATCACATTCATTTTGATAATATGTTAATTTTTGTGGTATTGTCTTCAAGGAAATATTAAATGTTGTTGATCCAATGCCCGAAATATTATATGTTGAATTATAATCACTATCTTCAAATAATATTTCTGAATAATTATTTACTGAAGTATCTGAAGTACTAATATTACCAGATTTTTCCAAATTATAGTACAATTTAGTTGGCAATTTTTCATCATAATTAATAGTAATAGATGCATTTGAAGAAACTCCAACAGTTCCTATACCAGATAATATAAATTTTGATGTTGTCGCAATTGATACGAATTCATTTTTATAATTTTTATCATAATAAAGTTTAAATTTATATCCAGAAAGTGAGGAATCTGATAAATTAAATACTAAATTATTATTTTTAATTACACTAATTTGAGGATTTACTAAAGAAATTGATTGATTTGATCCTCCTGTGCTTGCAATACTTACTACTGTTGGGGGAATATTTTTAGAATCAATGTAAGTCTTTGAAACTTTTATATTATTATTATCAACTTTATAAACATAATAAAAATCTGTAGATAATCCAGAAGGAAGTACATCAGAAGAATATAATATTTTATCTCCTGTTTTTAAATTGTGAGAATTAATGGTAATTGTATTTGTGGATGTATTAATACCAGTAGAATTGAATCCTATCGGGTTAATTAAAATATTACCGGTATTTAAATATCTCTTGACGTATATGGAAACGGATGTGCCAATTCCAACAGAAAGAGATGGTTTAAATTCCAAATTTATAATGTCATTATTATTTAATCCGTGGTAGGTTGATAATGAAACTGTTGATTTAATTTTATCAACCTTTCCTTTTATCTGAGAATATTGAGTCTCAATTGAATAGTTATTATTGTCATAACCATTGCTTCTAAAATATACCTCTGATGACGTAAGATTTGTTTTAATTCCTATAATATTTTTATTTTTATTTGTCACATACACATTTGTAGGAATATCAAATTGATTTCCTGTAGGAGAAGTTGATATTGAAATATTTGATCCACTGTACGAAAAAATAACAGGTTGGTTGTTTGAAAATGGATGATTTTCGATATAAATTCCTTGTGTGGGAATAATTCTTGTAATATTAGAATTTCCAAATTTAAATGTGATCGAATTTGTAATTCCTGCAGTTGTTCCAACACCAACAGATTGGGTTGGATTAAATAATACTTTATTATTAACTTTTGAATCAAAATAATCTATTTTTTCAGAAATTGTAAATGAATCTGGAATAAAATTTACTAATGTTGTTGCTGTGTGTGATACTCCAGTAGATCCTCTCTCAACTTTAATTATATTAATATTTTCAAATACTTCCAAAACTTTCATTTTTTCGGAACCAATTGAAATACTGCTTCCGACTGACACCTTTATTGGAATTTGAGTAACATAAATTTCTGTTGTCAGACCTGATATTGAAGTTGCTGGAATATCATTGAGAAGATTTGTATAGTATGATGATACTTGAATTTTATAAGAATTATTTAAGTTAGACAAATTTGTCGAAAATCCAGAAATTGTAACAAAATCATTATTAAAGAGACTGTGATTTGGTAAAATTGTAACTTTTATTTGATTATCATTATTCCAGGAGAAAATTGAATTTTCATAAGTTTCTATAGATGTTTCTAATTTAACAATATCTTTTCCTGATATAGAGGAAACTTTTGCAGTTAGACCTCCACCACCTGTATTGGTATCATCAAAATTTAAAACATCATTTACTTTATAATCTGATCCATGATTTATGATACTGAATTCACTTACATTTCCGCTTGTTACAGATTCTACAATAGATTCTTGATTTGTAAAATCACTTGTTTCTATAATAAAATCATTATCTGCATAGTTGTCTGAAATCTTATATGGTAAAGTGTTTCGAAGTAAATCTGAATTATTAAAATCAAATGATTGATTGAGTGTTGAATTCTCTTCTAAGGTATTTGTTCTATACTTATCTCCAATAAAATATGGAAATTTTGGGTTTAAAGAAACTGAGTCTAGAGTTGCAAAATATGCATATATCCCGTTTGGAAATTCTGGAGTTTTTCCAAATCTTCCATTATTTTCATCCAAATCTCCAGAATTTGTATATGTATAATCTTCAACAAAAAATCCTGGTGCAAATGCAAATGTAGAAGGTCTATCGATAACATTATTTACTTTTAATTCATACCCTGAAGATAAAAGTTTTGGTATTGAATTTGAATTCTCTGGATCAGTATATCCATATGGTCCGTATATTGGATTTCCATCATAGGACCATCCAATTATTTTAGATACAGATCCATTATCATTAAATGATGTCCTTAACTTTTCAAAGTATCCGGAAACTGAGTATTGTAATTGATTTTCTCTTTCAAATAACAACTCATCTCCAAATTTATAGTTATTATTTACTGTTAAAGATCGAATATTAATATTAAAAACAGAATTTTTTCCTGAAGATTTAACGTTAATTATTGTTGAGGTAGAAGAATATCCTATTCCACTATTAACTATCTTAACGTCTGTTATTTTTCCATCTACAATGACTGCCCTTAAATCTGCGCCAGATCCAGAACCAGAAGAATCTTCTATAATTAAATCTGGAATTGAATAATATTCTATTCCGCTGTATTGAATATTTACTGAATTAATTTCACCATTAATAATTATGGGAGTTAATTGCGCTTCTCTACCATTTTTTATTGATATGAGAGGTTTTTTTTCAAGATTTATAATTGTTGATCCATATCCTGTTCCTGATTCATATAAATAAACATCAATTATTTTACCCCTAACTACTGGGGTTGTTACAAGAGATTGATATGTTTGAGTTGTTGTTCCAAATCCAACAGAAGAATATAATATAGAAACAGATATATCTGGATAACTAAAATATTGATATCCAGATCCACTAGAAGAGAATCTGATATAATTTTTTCTATTGTAATTACTATTATCTGTTCCACCAATCCCAGCATCACATAACCTAAATGAATTTTCATTTTCCTTTAAAACATAATATTGCAATAATGTGGAAATTCCAATTGTGGATGTCTGATAGTTATAATTTACTAATTCACCACTTTCAAATCCATGATTTTTAAAAGTTATGTTATGATAAATTGTCGATATTCCTGTAGGAGAAACGATTAATTTTCTATTTGTATATTCCCCACCATCAATTATTTTAATTTCTGATATTGTATTTTTATAGGATGCTGTTGTAAATTTATGAATCCCAGAGGTATTATTTCCATTAAAACTTATAGTATTAATTCCTGAATTATAATCTAAAATTGATGGATAAAGTCTAACAGTCTTATTGCTATCTAGTTTAACATAATATGTTGAGTTATTGACTAAAGTTCCTGGAGTAGTTCCTATACCAATTCCGAGATTTCCATTTGAATTATAAATTAAAGGTTCTCCATTATTCAAATTATGATTGTTTATGAATGTTAATTGCCTTGTTGAAGTACTAATTCCCCCAGAATTAGTAATAAGTCTTCCATCAAACAAAATACTTCTTTGTCTTTTTGTGACAATTGGATTTAAAATTGCACCAGAACCATTTCCACCAGATACTCCAATAGACACAATTTTATTAATATCATAATCTTGAGAATCGATATAAATTTTTTGAATAGATCCACTAATTACTGGTTGAGCTAGTGCTGTTGTTCCTGTTCCAGAAGAAATTGAGATTACTGGTGGATTTATAACATCAAAATTTCTCCCACCATTTAATACATCAATGGATTCTAGTGGTCCGTAATAAACTTTATCATCAGATTTATAATTATTAATCTCTACACCATTGATTAGCATTCCAATTGAACCAGGTATAGTTGGTTCTCCTATTCCAGTATTAATATTTTCTGTTAATCGAAATTTTTTAAGTAATTTTTGAGGACCAATAATTTCTGATTTTTGAGAATATAGTGTAAATTTATGATTATTTGAATTATCAAATAATGAGTTTGAAAAAAATGAATCTGTAAATGTAATATAATTATTACTACCAATAAATGATTTTGAAAAATAAAGTCTTATTCCTTTGGGATTAGATATATTCTCAACATAATAATCTCCGGTATCTAATCCAACTATTGGAGTACCTGAAGGTTGATAATAAATTCTATCCCCCGTAATAAATGGAGAACTGGATTCTTTATATTGTATAATAGTGTAATTTTCTGTTAATCCTATTCCAAATATTGATTTAATATTTTTTTCTATTTGATATGTGTATAAGTTGTTTCCATTTGATGGCAATGAATTTGAAGCCACATATGCATATTCATCATCGACATATAAATTTTGTATGTCTGATAAAACAGTATTGTTTCCAAATTTTATAGGAACATTTAGACTTGATGCAGTATTCAGTTTTCTTCTTATATCATATTTTTTATTAGAATCTAAATTTATAATTGGATTTAAAACAATATTAATTCTATTTTCAGAAAAATTGATGGTGGTAATTTTTCCAGTAGATATTCCTACATTAGATTCTCTATATAAAAGTTCAAATTCATCTCCAATTTTTAAACTAGATTTATCAATTGAACTTGCGAGAGTATAATTTGTACTACCATCCTTTATCTGATATCTTGATCGTGTATTATAAATCCAAGAATTTGCAAAAATTTGTTTATATGTTTGATTAGTTTCTGGATTTTCTATTAAATCTCCAATACTTTTAATCGAAATAATTTGACCTTCATCAAGATTTAAAGAATCTGATGTTTGTACAAATTTTGATAGTACTCCAGTCAATCTTAATTCTACTTTTTTTGTAAGATCTCCATTTTCATACCCATAATAAAATTCATCTGATCTTATATCATCTTTTGTTGATATCGTGTACTGAATTCCTGAACATTCAAAAAACTGATTAATACTCTTACTTTGATATGTAATTGTATTGTTTCCTGATATAATTTTTCCTTTTTCAGGAAATCCAATTGTCGAATCTACTGAAATTACAGAAGATCCAATAGAAACCGTTTCAAGACACCTGGTATTTGGTGTAATTTCAAAATTACCTTTGACTGCAGATATATCATCATATCCGACAAAAAGAGAAATTTTGTAATATTGTCTATTATTTCTTAAAAATGGTTCAATTTCAGAAATTGATGCACTAGTAATTGTGTCTGAAGATTTTTGAATTGTCTGACCAAGTAATTTTGAAGGATCTCCAGAAATTCTTTCGACAATTACAATTTCTCTTCTAATAAATTTGGCAGATGATGGTTTAATTAAAAATTCTTCAAGATTTACAACTCTTGGATTTACCCCATAAAGAACATTAAATAAAATTCTAAATGATTCATTCGTACCCTTTGATTGATACAGTGATTTTACTTGTCTTATAAAATTTCCAACATTTAAATTTGAAACAAAATCAACTTCCTCTAATCCTGGAGCAAATGTGTATTTGAGTTTTTTATAAAATTCTTTTAAAAATAAGGAGCTTAAATTTTGTATCGAAGATTTATTTTTATGTTCTTTTGAGATTGTTTTAGAAAAAATTAATTCTTCTTGATTTAAATCGTTATGATAATTAGTAATTCCACTAAATCCACGAATACAACCAGTGAATGTATTTGTTGTAATTCCAGTATATGTAATAACTTCATCATCAATCTTTAATAACCCATATTTTTGGGGAAATCCTTTGGTGCTTGTTACTGTTATGATTTCAACTGTTGAATTAATATCATTTTGTAAAAATGTGCTATCAACTACAACTTCTGGAGTTAGATTGTCTAACTTTAAATATTGATCAAGATTTTCTGCAATGTCTACTGGACCACTTTGATACTCTTGGGAAATATAATACTGTTTTAAAAAATCTATGACCTTTGGACTTTCATCCAAAATAAATTCTGGCAGTTGATTTTCAATAATCTGTTGAATTTTGACTCTAGATTCGAACCCTGTTTGTATCATATTACGATCTTATATATTTTCCATTTGGATAACTTGAAGTATAATAGTCCCTTACAAATGATGTTCCTGATATTTCATCACCTGAAGCAATTACATCTTTTACCATATTTATTGTACTTTTTGAAATACTAAAGTTTAAATATAAATCATTCAATCCAACAATATCATTTGATTCTGGAAATGCCTGAATTTCTATTGTGTTATCTGCGAGAGAAGTCGCGCTAATTTTTATTGTTCCTAGTTTAATTTCCCCCTTTAAGTAGTCAATTGTTCCTGCTGATTTTATAATTACCTGATTAGAACCATCTGAGAGTGGTTTTACAATTGCAATAATTCCATTTGTTCCGGTAGAATCCGGAACATCTGTGAGATATACCGTATCGGGTTCATTAGATATATTAAATCCTGTGGATTTGATATTATAACCCTCACGATTAATATGAAATTTATTTCCGAAACATAACTCATATTGTGCAAATTGTCCGGTGATTGCCTTTAGGTCTCTCCGAATTATAACTTTTGTGATATTGGAGGTTATAGAACTGTCTGTATTATCAATGACCTGAAGAACTTTACTATACTTAAATCTACCACCAAATTTATTCAAATCTATTGAATCTGAGTATTGAGTAAGCGAATTAATAATTTTTGTTTTAAGAGATTCAACAGTAGAAACTTGAGAGTAATTGTAATAAATTGAAGAATCAATTTCGACATATAATATTTTAAGGTCTATTATTTTTTGATTAATTCCAGAAATACTATATTGTTTAAGGTCAGATAAAATTCTTGATTTTTGAAAATCTGAAACATATGTTCCATATTTTGGTTTAATTGCAATTGATACTGTTCCATATTCGGGTGGATCTAGTTCTTCTCCACCAATAATCGAAACTGATTCTGTTTCTGGGTATATTTTTTTAATGATTGCTTCATAATCACGAGAAGTGACCGCTCTATATTGTGAAGAATAAATTATTGGAGCAAAATACCTAATTGAATCTATTGACTCGATTTCGGCACCATTTTGAGATTGTTGATTTGTTGTGATTGAAATCGGATTTGAAAAGTTATTTACAACTACATTAGAAGAGTCTTTAAGACTTCCGGCAAAAGAAAATGATTTTACTCCGTTTCCGGATACTCCGTCAGTAACAATATAAGTTATGGTAATTATTGAATTATTTTTTAGTTTATTTCCTATTAATCCATCACCAAAAAGAAGTTCGTACTTTTCGTCCTGAACCTCTTGTACCAAATAAATCTTTGAGGTCGAATTTATATTTAAAATATTATCAACAGAAAAATATTGAATTCCAATACCACTTTCATTACTTTCTTTCACATAAACACAAATTGTGGAAGTATCAATAAATGAATTATTTAAAATAAATCTTTGATCCAGTGATCCATCGACTGTAAATTCTTTTTTTAAAAATGTTCCTTGATATACTGTTATTTCATTAAAATCTGCAGTGCCATTTACCAGATTTGCTGAAATATTATTTGGAATTGAAAATATGTATGAAGTATCATTAACGGTTCCTATACACACTAATCCTGCCTGTAGGGTGAGAGTTGGAGTGTCTTGAGATGTAGACACCTTAAATGAAATTTGCGCCTTTGATGCCTCTCTGGATCGTGGTATATATCCAATATTCCCTGCCAATGAAACCACATTTTGACGAATGGTTGCGGAATTCAAAAATGATTCGTTCACAACCATGTTTGAATTAAATGCCGTAATATAGGTATTATATGCAAGTGTATCAATTAAAATTGAAAAATTAGATCCTTCGAAATCAAAATCCGTAAATGTTGAATTTGCACGAAGATAATCTTTGATTGAAGTTTTGATTTGATCAAAATCTAAATTTGCAAACTTTGTAAAAGGCATTTTTTTATCTGGTTGCCTCTAGAATGAATGAAAATTGTTGCGTTGGAATTTTTTGTCCGATAATATTAAAAATAATCGTAATTTCAAATTCATTTTCATCTGGTCTTGGATCTACCTGAACATCAACATCATTCACTCTGGGCTCAAAGTTTGAAATTGTATTCAAAATTTGATCACGAATAACCGAAGCAGTACCAAAATCGACGAATTCAAACAAACTTTGACGAACATCAGATCCTAAAATTGGATTAAAAAATCTTTCTGATGGAATTGTTTGAACTAAATTTCGAATTGAACGACGAATTGCCTGTTGATTCACCAGAACCGGCAGGTCATTTGTGATTGGATGTGGGTCAAATGATAGACTAATGTCTTTAAATGATCTTGATATCCGTGTAACAGACATATGACATAATATTCATCATATTATTTATAACTATTTGCAGGAAGTTCCGTAGTTTGGTTCTGTTCCGTATTCCCAGTCATTATAATCTTCATCATTGCGAATTTTTTCATGAAGATCAGATTGTTTTTTAAAATTATATTTCGGTGCTCTGTCATGAATGACTTCTTGAAGAATTTTTTTTTGATTTTCTTCTGATTCGAATAACATTTGTGAAACTCCTGTTTTAATAAAAAAACAGAACTTTTATAAAGGAGGTTTCTATCTCCTTATATTATTTAACGATTTATTTCTTTTATATTGTAATTATATGAATTTAAATATTTGAGCAATTCAATGGCAATTAATTTTGGTTTTCCATCACCACAGGTATAAATGTCAATCGCAACACAACCTTCTTCTGGCCAGGTATGACAGGATACATGACTTTCTGAAAGGGCAATTACGATTGTGATTCCATGTGGGATAAAACTATGTTTGAAAATATTAAGTATTTCCATTTTGGCACGATAAATTCCGCGTACCATAACTTCTTCAAGAGACTTTGCGTCATTTAATAGATTAAACTTAACATCACATACTTCAATTAGTATATGAGTCCCCATTGAAAATTGTTTCAATTATGATTATAGTAAAAATTTATTTATTTTATTTTTCTTCTGGAGTTTCCCAAAAATATTCATTTGTATCTCCAAGTCTACCCCATTTGAGATCAATTTCAGTAATCAGTTTTTTAACATCTTCACGATTCACCCTTTACCTTGACCGCGATACTTCTTTTTTGCCTTATTTCGTGATGTTGCCGAATATTTAGTATTATCTCCGGAACCCTGACTTGTGTTTTTTGGATGAGATTCGATCATTTGATTCGAATTCGGTGATTTTTTAATTGCCATCTAAAGTTTTTCCTATAATTTCAGTTTTAATTTCATTTGGATGTGGAGAACCCGACAAATAGAAATCATTTGCCAGATCCTCCATAGTATTGAAGTATTCTTCTTCTGTAAGGTTAGAATAAATTTTACGACCCTTACAGAGTATATTGTAAAATTCTTGAGGCATTAAATAACTCTGGTCTTTTCGTGTCCGACTCTGATTCTTGGATCACACCAAATCTCAAAACCGGCTTCTTTTGCATCTAAACAGAATGATACATCTTCACCACACATATCCTGAACTTCTCCAGACTCAAAAACTTGCATCTTTGGGGCAAACCAAGGGTACTTCATTTCTTCGTGCTCAAATATTCCTTTTTTAATAAGAATCCAACCAAATCCTGCATAATCGACAGTAAATGGTTTGCGACGCTTTGAGATACCTTCTACACTTTCATGATTCATCACTCCACCATTATTGCGAAAATCATCTTCTTCCATCCAATGTGCAACTGATGTGGTTACTCCATCTTCGGTTGCATACCATCCAGAAGCAATATCCTTATCCATGAGAACCAGTTGCCAAAACTTTTCACTGTTGAAGACAATATCAGAATCGATCCAAAGTTGCCAGTCATAATTTAATTTACCATCCCAAGGAAGTTGGTTTGGTCCTTTGAGAACATTTGCTCCAAGACATTTGCATCGGGCAAAATTGACCATTGATGAATAATCTTGGGAAATTTGAATACTTGCGCCTGCTTGTACTAGATCGAAACAGAGTTGTACAAAACTTTTGAGGTAAGTATATGAAACTCCTCTTCCTGGAAGGCAAAAGACAATTGATTTTCCTTTTACCATTTCTCGGGCAAGATTGTAGTCCCATTCTTCTTCTGTTTGTCTTGTGACTGGTGCTTTTGCTTTTACTGTAAATCCTTTTGCCATAATTTCAATTTAATACTGAATTATCATACGATATTATATATGATTTGTCAATTTATATTTTCTGTGAGGATTACCTCATCTCCTTCAATCTTAAAACCAATTTCAGTATCTTCATACCATGAGAGTTCATTCACAATACTCTCTGGAATAATTACATAATAGTCTCCACTGATTGGATCGACCTGTATATTCTCAAAAATTTCGCCGGAATTTTTTTTCATTTGAAGTTTTTATAAAACTTAATTTCATTTTGTATATATTCGAAAAAATTTTTGTATTTGAGTGTTTTATCTTTATGCCTTCCGTAACACTTTGTAGGTTAGGGGTACCTATGGTTTTTCAAACGCCCTCGCCGCCGGGGGCGTTAACTGTCGATCACGAACGAATAGGGGGTGAGTGTGCCACCCCCCGAACTGTCACTGCACGTCGCCCAGGGCGCTGTTCGCGGTGCTCATGCGGGTGGCGCTGCTGCCTGCTGCTCCGCCGTGAGTGCGAACGCGGGTGCTGCCGCCCTTGATCTGGTTCGCCCAGCGGTTGGCGCGGGTGCCATGAGCAACGGGCAGGCGGATGATCGTGAACTCGGCGCCGTTGATGGTGGTCATCGGGTGCGGTTTGCTTTGGAATTGTAGTCGATAAAGGGGGCACCAGTCAAGTGCCCCCGCAGGGGTCAGATGCCTGCCATGGCGGCGGCAAGGCGATCACGCTTGCGGATCGCGGTGGGCACGATGAACCAGAGGTCGCGCTTGCCGCTGTCGCTGCGGGTGGCATCCAGAATGCCTGCCTTCTCCAGGTCAACCATCACGGCGTGGATGGTGCCTTTGTGGCGGCGGGGGTCCATGCCCATGGCGCGAACCAGGTCGCTGCAGGTCATCGGGCCGTCGTTGATCAGGTGGGTGCGGATCGCGGTGCGGATGATGGAGGTGAGCATCGTTCGGGAGTGGTGAACTGGGTGTATTGTAGTCGGTCGGGGGTTGGTTTGCAACCCCCGATTGGATTATGCCTCAGTGTATCCGTCAAACCATTCGCCCTCCTTGCGGGTTTTGGGGTTGCGGCAGTGTGCTTGTGCCTGCTCCAGGGTCAGACCACGTTGGACAATCTGATCCCGCTTCTCAAGGTGGGGGGCATAGGAGCGGACGATGTTGTAGAGGGTCATCGGTTGGGTTGCTTGGTTGCTTGTGAATTGTAGCACGGATCAGGCGGCAAGCGCCGATTCCATGCAGATCTCCCGATCCTCAATCAGCACGTAGTCGGTTCCCAGTTGCTCCTCCAGATGCTCAGCGTATGCCTGGGCGGTGGATTTGCAATCGAACAGGCGGAGAGTGTTGAAGTCCTCCCTTTCATAGTCGGTACCAGCGATGACGGCGTAGACTCTCATGATTTGGTTTGTTTGGTGTGTTTAGTATAGAGGGTCAGGGGGTCGGGTATGACCCCCAGTGTGGCAGTGCCTCAGGCGGCATAGTCGGCAATGAAGTCCTCCAGGAACTCCCGTGCCTGATCGCCACTCATCTGGCAGATCATCTCACGGGCAACGGTCTCCCAGGAGAAGTCGTCGGCCAGGTCAAAGATGGCAGACCGTGCCTCAGAGGCGGAAAGTTCGGAGGCGGTGATCTGAGCGTAGGTCATCGGTGTGGTTGGTTGAACTGAATATATTGTAAGGGGTGGCGCCCCTCAGAACGCCACCAGTTGGTCCACTTCCCATTGTGGCACAGTCTGAACGGTGCCGCCGCAGTTCTTCCTTATCCAGGCATTGATGTGCTTGGTTGTGGTGGCGCTCCACTTGTGAGCGGTGCGAATCCAACCCTTACCAGGCACCAAGGCGGCAACGGGGGTCACGTAGGAGAACAGAACGCAGGTTCCGTCTGCCAGTTGAACCTCAGTCTGGTTGCTGCCGATCTGTTGAATGATCATGGGGTGTTGGTTGAACTGAGATCAGTATAAGGGGTCAGCGGCGGACCGATGCCAGCAGCAGGTCCAGCAGGACAACTGTCACAACCGCCTTCCAAAATCCTAGGGCGGTGATTCCAATCCACCCCAGCACCAGCACCAGGAGCCAGGCTTTCAGGGCAACGATCCCAACACCAACAACAATCAGGACACTTAACACCCCCAGCTGCTGAGCAGTGCTGAGGTTATCAATCCAGGGGAAACGCTTGCTCATGGTCTCGGTTTGTTTGATGTGTTTAGTCTACAGGGTCAGGGGGTCGGATGTGACCCCCCAGTGTGCCACTTTAGGCAGTGACCTCCATCCACTCCTGCTCGTTGCGGTAGATCACCACGGGAGCACCACCGAGTTCGATGCTCCAGTCGAAGGCAACGTCCACGGCGTGTTCCTCACTGGTGAAGAACTCGGCGTGATCGATTCCGGTGCCTTTGGGGGCGGCACTCCAGGAAGTGAAAGTCATCGGGTTGCTTGCGAACTGGAATCAGTATAGAGGGTCAGCGGGCGATCAGGTCGCCTGCGGTGTACAGTGCCTGTGCTGTCACACTCCTGATGGGGCGGATCGGTTCCCAGAACAGACAGAGCAGTATCAGAGCGATCAGGGGGCGGAACATACTAAAAAGGGGGAGCGATTGCCCCCCCCAGGTTATCACACAGTGGCAAGCGCCTGGGTGAGTTGATCGCCACGAATGGCGAGGTTGATGAACTTACCTACGGAGTCTTCGTTTTCAATCACCAGATTGAGATCTTCCACGAAGTTGGCAGGATCTGCCACGCTGTAGGTATAGTCACGACCACCGTTGAAGGTGATAGTCACTTGACCATCTTGAATATCGGAGATATTTTCGATGGCGTTGGATTGGAACTTGAACATAATCAGAAAAAGGTAAAGGGTTGAGTGAAGTGTTTTGAGCGGGATGCTTCACCCCCGCTGATGTGATCAGTATGGCACGGGTTGGGTGGGGGTGCAACCCCCTGTGTGCCAGTTCATCAGGTGTCACACATCATAGCAAAGGTATTCGGTCATTTCGTATTCAAACTGTTGGCGATCAGTCTCACTCAACCAAGAGAGAGATGCCATGAAATTGTAGTGATCAACCCAGGTGGCGCACGATGACATAATAGCATCGTGATCACTCATTCGGTTGTAGAAGTGGTGATTGTCGCAGATCATTGCCATGAGTTGGATTCCTCAGGAACAAACGTAGTATGACACGGAATCGGGGGGTCTGCAAGGGGGTGTGTGCCACCTTGCCAACTGTCACACGTTGGTGGGGTGGTTTACAATTTGGTCTTCAATTTGGTTGGCAAGTTCTTCCATAAACTCACGATCTTCACCATCCTCAAACTGTGCATTGTTTCGCACAATTCGCATCAGGAAGTCGATTTGTTCGTCGGTGAAATGATACTCTTTGAGTGTGTCAATCATTTGTTCAGGGGTGCGATGTTAAGAAAAATCATACGAATGGGTTCTCCTTGTACCCAAAATGACACAGCATAATCATCCACTTCAATGTCACCATCTACGGTGGAGAGATCAACATAATCCTGCCCATCATTGTCGGCAATGTAAGGATTGTCGTCCGTATCATATCCTACAAAGTATAGAGTATCATTCACACAGACAGCATAAGCATCTGCCAAAAGATTGTGAAATTGATTGAGAGTGATTGTGGTGTTGGTCATTTCAGTTTGAGTTTGAGTGCTTTGAGTGCTTGTTTTCTGGATTTGATTTTTCCTTTACACATGCCCTTGGTTCGCTTGTGCTTACCAGAGTTGTGTTGCCAGTTGGGTGTCATTTGAATCCCTCAGGAACGAATGTGTGTTGAGAGGGCACGGTAATTGCTTTTACCTCAACCACATTTCCCCGATTCTAGTTAGTTGTCGGGGTGGTTGGGAACCGCCTTTGCTTCTTCCCTCTCAACTTTTATAGTATGGCACGGAGGTAGCAGTAACGTAACCCCCCCTTGTGCCACTTACTAAACCGTCACACTCTCCACCATTATCTGTACTGTTTCATCACCATAAACGCAGGAGAGTTGATCTAAAACTTCATGCTCACTCATGTTTGCCATGTTGTCTACAATCGCATCATACACAAACTGCATGAGACATTTGGTGTCCATGTCATCTACACATCGCTCAGCGTAGAGTATAATGAGTTGGTTGAGTTGTTGGGAAGTGAGAGTCATCAGTTGTTAGTGGGGTGGTTTACAATTTGATCTTCAATTTGATTCGCAAGTTCTTCCATAAACTCACGATCTTCGCCATCTTCAAACTGTGCATTGTTTCGCACAATTCGCATCAGAAAGTCAATTTGTTCATCAGTGAAATGATACTCTTTGAGTGTGTCAGTCATTTTTTGATACTTTGCTTGAGTTTCAGTTTGTAAACT
>Ga0214917_10001484_pt1 | contig 29953 bp, 27 predicted proteins | sample LL_1208_BB_MetaG_FD_177983 | JGI IMG/M metagenome (GOLD analysis project Ga0214917, IMG submission 177983) | Freshwater microbial communities from Lake Lanier, Atlanta, Georgia, United States - LL_1208_BB | ecosystem: Environmental > Aquatic > Freshwater > Lake | place: USA: Georgia | collected... | reverse complement strand
ACCAAAGAGCTTTGGAAGTCTTGAAAGCCCGGTATCTTTTGCGGGATGCCAAAGAAAGCCGGGTGATTGAAACCCCTGAGAAGCTTTTTCAAAGGGTTGCTCGAAGTGTTGCAGCTGCTGAAAAAAAATTCGGCGGGGAGAAACAGAAAAAGCTGTGGGAAGAGCGCTTTCGGAGGAGCCTTGCAACGCTTGAGTTCTTGCCCAACTCTCCCACTCTGATGAATGCGGGTACGGACATGGGGCAATTAAGTGCTTGTTTTGTCATCCCTGTGGAGGACGACCTCGCTCAGATCTTTGATTCTTTAAAACTGGCTGCTTTGGTCCAGCAATCGGGTGGGGGAACCGGCTTTTCCTTTTCCAGGTTACGCCGAAGAGGGGATCCCGTTTCTGAATCCACCGGAGTTGCCAGCGGGCCGGTTTCCTTCATGAGAATTTTTGATGCGGCTACTGAGAATATCCGACAAGGGGGAAAGCGTCGGGGCGCCAACATGGGAATCTTAAGAGTCGATCACCCGGATATCGAGGAGTTTGTCCAAGCGAAATTGGAGCCCGGCCAATTTGTAAACTTCAATCTTTCTGTGGGAGCGACCGATGATTTCATGAGAGCGGCCATGGCTGGAAAAGCTTTTTCTCTGGTCGATCCTTGGAATGGTAAAAAATGTGGAAAGAAAAATGCCAGAGATCTTCTCAAATTGATTGGACAGTGTGCGTGGACATCGGGAGATCCGGGAATGATCTTTCTGGACTCAATCAATCAAAAACAACCCACACCGTTTTTAGGGCAAATTGAAGCGACGAACCCCTGTGGGGAAGTTCCCTTGTTGCCGTTTGAAGCTTGCAATTTGGGTTCAATTAATTTGACAAAAGTTCTGGAAAACAAAAGTGGAAGACTCGAAATTGATTGGGGCCACCTTTCTGAGTTGGTGGAGCTGGGAATTCGATTTCTGGATGACGTCATTGAAGTGAATCAATGGCCATCCCCTTTAATAGAGAAACAGGTCAAAGGGAACCGTAAAGTGGGTTTGGGAGTGATGGGGCTTGCAGAGATGCTGATGCTCTTGGGGATTCCCTATGAGTCGGTCGAGGCTGTGAAAACTTCCGAAAACCTCATGAAGTTCATTTCCGAAAGAGCGTGGGAAGCTTCGGCTGCCCTTGCCAAAGAGCGGGGGGTATTCCCTAATTGGAAAAAAAGCCAGTGGGCAAAAATCGGGAAAAGAGTCAGAAACGCGACAACCACTTCAATTGCTCCAACCGGAACTATCAGCATGATAGCTGGGACCTCTTCGGGGATCGAGCCTCTCTTCGGGCTCTCCTACACGCAAAAAAACATTCTTGGAGGCAAAACGTTTCAAATCCTTAATCCGGTTTTTGAGAAATTAAGTGAAAGTCAGAAGGCTTTTTCGAAAAAGGAATTGGATCAGGTCAGAAAAACGGGAAAATTTCCTGGAAACAATCTTTTCAAGACAGCACACGAGATAAGTCCCAAAGCGCATTTGGATATTCAGGAGGCTTTTCAAAAGCACACGGATAATGCCGTATCCAAAACCATTAATCTTCCAAAACAATCTTCAGTGGATGAGATTTGCGAGATTTACCTGGATGCTTGGAGGAGAAAGCTGAAGGGTATCACCATCTTCAGGGATGGATGCCGGAAGGAGCAAGTATTTGAGTTGGGTCAAAGGTGTCACCCCTCCGATTGCCGTCTTTAGATATGCTAATCTCCGAAGCCTTTCAATTTCAAAGTGACTTTGGAAGATTCCTCAAGGGAGGCTCCTGATTCAGGCAATTGGGAGACAACGTAGCCATTTCCAGAAACTTCCACATTCTCCACGTAGCGGTTCAGCAAGGTCATGGCTTCATTGAGAGTCAGACCTTTCAGATCCGGCATGAGCCATTTTCCCTTCGAAGACTTCTGCAGTTCCTTCGGTGCGGTGATGTCTTGTCGGGGAACGGGTTTGGAATTGGATACAGTCAAAGAGGGACTGCGATTTAGAATATGAAGTGAGTGTTCGGCAATTCTTTTAAACAAAGGGCTCGCAACCAAAGAAGCATAGTATTCGGATTTGGGTTCATCCACCATGACTCCAATCAGAAATTGTGGGTTTTCCGCAGGAAGAAAACCGATAAAAGAGGAGTAGTATTTTCCGTTTTTATAACCGGTCTGTGGATCGTATTTCTGGGCTGTTCCCGTTTTTCCTGCCACTCTGACCCCGGGGATTTTGGCAAGGTAGCCTGTTCCCTTTGGGTCCTCCGTTACCGAGAGAAGCATGTTCTTGATTTCCAAAGCTGTTTCTTCAGAAATAATTCGCTCGCCCTTAACAAAACTTTTTTCGTCCGTTTCTGTGGAGGACTTCAGGATTGTGGGAGACACTAGAAAGCCACCATTTGCAAAGGGGCTGAATGCGGAAATTAATTGCAGGGGAGTGGTTGAAATTCCTTGGCCAAATCCCATGGTGGCAACCAAGAGAGGAGTGAGAGCTTCTTTGTTTTTTTTCTGTCCACTCGTTTCCCCGCTCAGTTCCACTCCCGTTTTTCGCGTGAGCCCGAATCTCTCCAGAAGATCCAACGCGCCTTGAGCGCCCACTTTTTGAGCCACCCGAACTGCCCCCACATTGCTGGAGTAGGCAATTACTTTTTCCAATGAAAGGGAGTGGTGGTTGTGTTTTTTGTCCGACTCAGAAATGACCGTGTTTCCCACTTTTATTTTACCGTTTCCGCAATCCAGAACGCTCGCGGAAGTGAGAGTTTGTTTTTCCAAAGCCTCCGCTGCAAATAAAACTTTAAGAGTGGATCCTGGTTCGTAGAGAGATTGTATGATCTTGTTCTGTTGGCTGTCTGTGGGTGATTGGGTGGGGGTGTTTGGATCGAAGCCAGGCCGTTGCGCATACGCCAGAATTTCACCATTGAAAGGGTTCATGACAACAGCCATGACCGACTGAGCCCGGGTTTCACTTTTGGTTTTATCGAGTTCCTGTTCGACCATGGCTTGGATTCTTCTATCCAGTGTCAATGAAATCCCGGCCTGGGGTTCTTCCATCCGGGTCTGGTTCTTTTCGAAGTAGCTGGTATTTCCTTTGCCATCTTTGGATAGTTTTCGACGTTCCCGCTCCTGAAGAAGCGTCTGGTTCAAACTGAGCTCGACACCCGAAAGACCATTGCCATCTATGTCCGTATAGCCAAGAACGTGAGCTGCCAAGGTGCCGTTGGGATAGATTCTTTTATTTTCCGATTCGATGCCGATCCCGGGAATCTTCAGCTTTTTCAGTTCATTTGCTTTTTCATCGCTGATTTGTCTTTGAACCCAGACGAAGTTCTTTTTTGCATCCAGTTTCTGAAGCCACTTCGATGTTTGTCCCCCCAACACCCGGGATAATAGGAGCGCGGTCTTTTTTCTTGAGCTGAGTTTCTTGGGATGTGCGTAGATGGAAGTGACGGGCACACTAATGGCCAATTCTTCGTGGTTTCTATCAAAAATGGGAAGTCTGAAAGGCGCTTTTTTATCAGTACGCGTGAATTGCTTTTTTGAAAGGTCGTAAAGATCCTGGTTGGGAAGCACTTGTAGTTGGACGAGTCTGAATCCCACGAGAGTGAAGAAAGCGAAGAAAGACAGAGAGACCAATCCCAGTCTTACTTTGAGCCATTGACTCATTTGGATTTCCTTGCTGGAGCTGCTTCAGAGGGGGACTTGGTCTGGTATCTATACAGTTGTGTCAGTTTGGGAGCATCGAGGTTTAAAACTTGGCTTAGTTGTTTCAGCCTTTGGGGTGAACTTGCTTTTGCCCATTGGATTCTCAGTTCTTGTTCCGATTGGCGGGCTTGTTTGAGTTCATTGTCCAAGCGAACAAATTCATAAGTGGCACGCACGTTTGAGGTGCGAACCCAAATCACTGCAGCACTCAGAACAAAAAGAACAGCAGTTGAAACAGCTATTTCAAATTTAGTTGGGGTCATTTGATAAATGGAGAGAAAAAACTTACTGATCTAATTGTAGTTTTATTATCAGATTTTTTCAACGCATCGAAGTTTAGCGCTGCGTGAACGCGGGTTTTGAGCGAGCTCATCGCTGGAGGGTTCCACCGGTTTTTTCGTCAAAATTTTGACTTCTGATTTTTTAGAACACTGACAAATGAGTTCATGACAGATGCAACGGCCCGCCATTTTTTTGAAAATCGTTTTAACTTTACGATCTTCCGTGGAGTGAAAAGTGATTACGACCAATCGACCGCCGGGCTTCAACCGGTGGATCAATTGAGGAAGGGTTTCTGAGATCTCTTCAAGTTCCTGATTCACAGCCATGCGAAGCGCCATGAAGGGAACAGTAGCCGGGTGGGCTTTTCCTGTTCGCTTGCCGAAGCAATCAGCCAAGTCCTGAGTGGTTTGAATCCGCCCTTTTTGAAATTCAGTTAATATTTTTTTTGCCAAGTACCGGGAGTTTTTTAGATCTGCATTGTAGTAAAAAATATCTGCTAGTTCGTCTTCCGTTAACCCCTCCAGCAAATCCTTCACAGTTGGGCCCTTACTCTGATCCATCCGCATGTCTAATGGGGCCGTCTTTTGGAAAGTAAAACCGCGCTCTTGGGAGATGAGCTGGCGAGTGCTTACGCCCAAGTCCAATAAAATGCCATCAAACAAGGTCGGGTTTGCCCAGCCTGCAAACTCGGAAAAGCGAAGGTGGTTGAGCTTCAGTCGGGGGTCTTCTTTAAGAGCCCCTAACTTTCGGTAAGCTTCCACTGCGGATAAATCCCGGTCTACTGCCCAAACTTCCTTGGCACCCCCCCTCAGGAGGGCTTCCGTGTGTCCCCCCTCGCCGAAGGTTAAGTCCGCATAAGTTCCCCCAGTTTTTAATCCAATAAAATCAATAACTTCATTTAGAAGTACGGACTTGTGTAGCCATTCCATAAATAAAAATTAATGCACCGCAAAAAAGTTCTAAAGGTCTTTGACGCGCCGCCGATAAAGTCTGGGAGCGACAGTGATGCGTCGCATTAAAAAGACCTTATGGAAGGATTTACCACTTTTTTGAGGAGAGAACCATGGCAATTAGTTTATTGAGCAATCAAACGGTTATTAATGCCCGAAGGCATATGGAAGAAACTTCTCGGATGTTTGGCGAGGCAAGTGAGCGCTTGGCTTCCGGGAAGCGAATCAACAAAGCAGGAGACGATGCTGCAGGGTTGGCAATTTCCACTTCGATGGAGGGTAAGATTCGAAGCATGCAACAAGCCAGACGAAATGCCCAAGAAGCTTTGTCTCTTATGCAAGTGGCTGAAGGGGGAATGAACGAAGTAAGCAACCTTATAGTCAGATTGAGAGAACTTTCAATTCAAGCAGCCAGCGATACCATTGGCGACAAAGAAAGAGGGATGTTGGAGCTTGAGGGCACTCAGATTAAAGAAGAAATCGATCGCTTGGCAAATTCAACAGAGTACTTTGGAACTTCTTTGCTGAATGGCCAAGGGAAAGAATTCACATTCCAAATCGGACCCGACAACACAGATGCAAACAGGATCCATTATTCCACTTCGAAATTGGATCTGAGAGCATCCACTCTCGGAATTGATGGGGTGAGCTTGGCAGATGCTGGATCTGCTCTGGATGCTTTGGGAAAAGTGGACGAAGCTCTTTCACTGATCAACGTGCCCCGCTCAGAAGTGGGAGCGATGCAATCTCGATTCAATTCAGTCGTAAATAACTTGTTTGTTTACGAAGAGAATCTATCCCAAGCTCGGTCTCGAATTGTGGATGCTGATATTGCACAGGAATCAGCCAAAGCAGTTCAGGCTGCAGTGCTCCAACGCGCAGGAGCTGCTGTGATAGCCCAAGCCAACACGACTCCAGCTCTTGCTTTGAAGCTGTTGGACTAAGGCACTGAACTTTTACCAGCAATGTTCCGAAAAGGGATTGAGGAGAATGCATGCCTCCCATCAACCCCATTTACGGACTTCCCAATTACAGCGTGGACAGACTTACGGAATCCGAAGGCAGGAACCGTCAGCGAGATTCCAAAAAGAGTAAGAAAGAGGAAGAATCCAAATCCAACAAGGCTCAGTTGACGGACGAGACCCCCCACGAGGGGGACTTGTCCGTCGAGCCCTCTGAGGCGAGTCAACCACTTGACACCGAAACAGTGGTCAAGCTGCTTGAGCAACAAGTTAAAAATCCGATTCCCGCAGAAACGGAAAGTTTAAAAGCCACCAGCCTCTACGATCATGTCAAAAAGCTAACGGATCAATCCAAAATCAATCGCGAGATCTAATCGGTCTCTCTTTGAAAGAATCTCATTTTCGCTTATACTGAAGAGGTTAGATCACTTCATTTCCACCAACATCGATTAATTATCAATTCATAGAGTTTGAGGAGGCCAAGTGCCTGAACTCGGTATCGATCAAAACCAAGCTTCCGGGTTGAGTCCTGAATTCGCTCGCATTTATCAAAATTCTATTCAAGCGGAACGAAAACCCATTGCGGCTCTGGAGAAGCAAAAAGAAAAGATCCAGGAAAAAGTTAACCTGCTGAGCGACTTGGTTTCCCGTGCAGATGGTCTTCGCCAGATTCTCCCTGGACTGGGAACCCCCTTTGCCATGAGGGAGATTCTGTTCAGTTCAGATGATCCAAAAGTAGTAACAGGAAGTGCCGACAAAAGTATTGCTGAAATTGGAAAGCACGATATCGAAGTCAGTAGACTTGCTTCCGGCCCCAGCGCACTGACGAATCGTTTTCCTGATCCCAATGAGACCCGGATAGGGACCGGCTACCTCACTTTCGCCAACAAAGAAGGCGATACCAATGAAATTTTTATCGACTATGACAATTCCACTCTTGAGGGTATAGCAAAGTCGATCAATCAAGCAAAAATGGGGATCACAGCTTCTGTAGTGAATGATGTCAGTGATCCTGAAAACAGTTACAGACTTCTGCTTTCTTCATCAAAAGTAGGGGCTGAAAACGATGTCGAATACCCGGAGTTTTATTTTTCTGGAGGAGAAGAAGATTTCTTCATACAAGAAAAAAAGGATGCCGAAAATGCAGTGATTAAATACCGGGGTGTCCAAATAGAAAGTCCCACCAATGAACTGAAGGATCTGATTCCGGGAACTATAATCAATCTGAAAGGGATCAGTGATATTGGCAAGCCGGTTACCATTGCTCTCGAGCAGGATGTTCCGCAAACCACCGTTAAAGTGAAAGATCTGGTCGAAAAAACAAACCAGGTTCTCAGCTTTATTCAGGAGCAGAACACCTTGGATGAGAAATCAGATACGAGCCGTACACTTGGGGGGGATTACGCCCTTCGATTGACGGAAGAACGAATCCGGTCTGCTCTTCGTGAAAACTTTTTGGGCCAACCCGGACGGAGCGTTCAAGCCCTTTCTGATATCGGTATCCAGATGACCCGCAAGGGAACTCTTTCCTTCGACGAGAAAAAGTTCACAGCTGCTCTGGAAAAAAACTTTGATGGAGTGGTCGATTTGTTGAGTGGAGATGGTGCCTCCTTTGGGGTAATACCCAAGCTCGGTCGGGCTCTGGCATCCCTTTCTGCACCTGGCACGGGGTTGTTGAGCGGCCAGAAAAAGAACTATGACAACCAGATATCAACGATTGATAAAAACATCGACCGGACTGAAAAAGTTGTTTCCGCCAAGGCCCAGTCCCTGAAGGACTCGCTCTCAAAAGCGCAAGCGGCAATACAAGCGATTCAGACCCAGGGGGGGGCAATTGCTAACAGCGTTCCCAGCGCAATTCCTGGAGCGCCTGGGGCCTGATGAAAATTAAAAGGTGTAGCTAAATGCAAAACAAGAAAAACCCATTCAAGTCCTATACTCAGACCGGAGTGCTGACCGCAAATCGGGAAACGATTCTACTCATGTTGTACAACGGAGCCATCCGCTTTCTAAAAATGGCCATTACAGCAAGTGAATCCAGCCAAACAAATGAAAAAAACCTTTATGTGGGAAAGGCCATGGACATTGTGAATGAGCTGCGTGCCTCATTGAATCACAAGGGAGACGAGCAAATTGCATCCAGTTTGGAGAGTCTCTATGAATTTATCCAGGACAGACTCCTCAAGGGAAGCATCGAAAACAACGTGAGTCACTTGAATGAAGCTCTCGGGATCCTGACCACTCTGAAAGATGGGTGGGAAGCGGCCGTGCAAAGTTTGAAAAATCAAGCAGTAGCCAAATAAAAACGGGGGAAACCATGGAAGAAGTGCTGCAATATCTACAACTGAAAAACCATTATTACGAAAAGTTTTTTTCTGTAACGCAGAAATTTCTGGACCAAATCGCCCGAAATGATTGGACCAATCTTGATTTCTTTGTAGACAGCAGAGAGCGGATTCTTAATATCATTCGATCTTATGATGCGAAAATTTCCTCTGTAGTTGAGTCAACTAAACACAGGTCAAAGCCAAGTACCGTTGACCAGACCCAAGTAGCCCGAATGTTGGACCAGAGGAGGACTCTGGCAGACAAAATTCTCGAGCTGGATCTCCAACTGATTTCCGCCATCGATGAATACAAAAACGAGACGATTCGGGAACTGAAAAAAACTGTGGAGACACAGCAGCAAATTGACGCGTTTGAAAAAAACTCACAACCCACCAAGCCGACTACGCGAGTCGGAAAAGCCTGATGACCGACAAAAAAATGACTCGAATTTCGCAAACCTGACATCGGCACTCCAAATCAACTAAAAACCCACCGGAATTCCGGGGCCTCATCCAATGAGCAAGTGGCACAAGCCTTGCTCAGTAAATGAGTTACCCATATGGAATTCAATTACCGTACAAACACGGCAAGCGACACGCCGTTTTTTTCCTTGATGTCGGATGCAGAACAGATCCAAGTTCAAGAAGTTCCGGATCAGACAGCGCCCGAATCCGGCGAAAAGGCTTTTTTGGTAAAAATCCGGCCCCGTCAAGGCTCCGTGGCGAGCAAGAACGAAACTGAGCTTCTTGCCAATGCCCAGCTTCTACTGTCCAACGGCGACTACCTGCTCGCGCGAAATCTCTTCAGCTTCCTGCTGAGAAAGAATCTTAAAGACGAAAAGGCCATGGAGGGTTTGGGAGTTTGTTTCCTCCAGCTAAAAGAAGCCGTGGCAGCCAAAAAGTGCTTCAAAGCCCTTTGGGAAATGCACCGAAGGGGCCGATATGCGGTCTTTTTGGGCCTTTGTTATCTGGCCGAAAAAAATGATGAGGCTGCTTTTTCGCTGTTTCAACAAGTGACCGACGAATCCTCACTGGACCCGGCTCTTCTCTTTGATTTTAAGAAAGCTTTTGGAAATCTTCTGATGGCAAAAGAGAATTGGGTTGAGGCTGAGCAGTGCTATCTTAAGGCAAAAGATCTCCGTCCAAATTCAGCTGCCGTGTATGCCAATTTGGGAACCTTGGAGGTCCAGAGAAAAAACTATGAGAAGGCAAGAGTCCACTTCAATCAAGCTCTTCAGCTGGAGTCTCAAAATTCAAAAAGTTATTTTGGTCTGGGTTTGATTGATTGGGAAAATCAAAAGAAGGAAAGTGCTTCTTCTTTTTTTGAAAAAGCTCTGGATTGCGATGGGAAAAACCTCCTAGCCCTCAGGTGTTTAATAAAAATTCAAGAAGCAAACTCCAAAAAAGATCTGATTAAAGCAAGGATTCACCGGTTCTTGCAATACGATTCGAATAACGGGGAAATCAGATTTCAATTAGCCCGCATTTTAATGCAGGAAAACAGATTTGCTGAGGCTTCTGAGCAAGCTGAGAAAGCTTGCCGGCTTCTGCCGCAAGATTTGAGAATTCAAGAGCTTAAAAAAATACTGATACAAAACCGACACTGGGGGACGACATGAAAGAAATATTGCTGGAACAAGAGTTGAACCAAAATCCCACTTTGAATCCCCCTCTGGGAGAGTTGAACTCCATTTCAGAAACGATCACCACGGCCAATGCGCCTTTGACCCGGACTGACATGAGTTTCTGGGCTGAATCAGGTTTGGATATTGCGCTGACGTCCGTTGAGAGAGTTATGAGCAGCCTGATACGCTCTGCCGAACTCTTTCGGGAAGAGGACAGCTCCGTTGCCAATCGTTTTTTTCTCCAGTGTATTGAGGGGCTTCAGCGTTTTATGGAAGCCATCCGGTTGACAAAGTCTGCCATGCAGCTGGACTTTTCAAAAATTTCAACTGACTTGGGAAGTTTATGCGAGACTGAGAAAAGTCTTTTGTTCATTTTGAAAGGCATGTTCCAGAATCAGGAGAGAAAAGAATACGAAGAGATCGCCGATAAAATTGAATATGAGCTTTTGACAAACCTGAGCGCATGGACCAACGCTTTGAAAACTCTCCGAAATTCCTTAGTTGGACGAAATTAGAAAGTGAATTGAGCTGCCCTCGGGTGGTGCAGTTTGAAACACCACTTCGTTGGTTCTGCTGTCGAAAGTCCAAGGAATATTCACAGACTGTCCAGTCCTGTCATTCACTGTAACACTCAATAAAGAGGGATTGGTGACAGTTCCTTCCACTCTAAAGCGGTTTGGCAACGCTTTCAGCCGCAAACCTGAGAGATCTATTTTGGAGGCAAATGAAGAGCAAAGATCTGCAGTGTCACCTTTGAGCTTTTGAGCCAATCTAAAATACCTATTTTGAAACCAAGGACTGCCATCTGCTCTTACAGCACCTGATCCAGCTTTATCGATATCGGCATTGTTTCGAGTAGCACAACGAGCATCACTGATGCTGGTCGAAGAAGTGAGGGGTACGTAATTGATTGAATAAGCTTTTACCAAATCTTCTTTGTTGCCCTTCAAGCTCAGTATCTGAGCAGCAAAATAATCAACAGCATCTTGGTTGGTTACAGAACTGAAACTCGAGAAATCATCGCCATCAGAAATGAATACGAGAACCAGTGGGACTCCCGCACGAGGTGTGAAATGTTGGTTCAAGGAAAGAAGAGTTGCTGCAAAACCTTTGTTCTCCGCTCCAGTCTGAAGGTTGATGATTTGCGATAAAAGGTTTTCAAAAACTTGGACTCTTTCTGCCAAAGTTCCCAGTTTTTTTGTCAAAACAGTGCCAGCCGGTTTTAGAGCTCCCCGGTTTCTGAGCATATCCATTGTCGTGATGCCCATCTGATAGTTACCGGGAATGCCATCGAGTCGGACAAAGAAATTGGAAGCTTCGCTGACCAGATGATCTCGAACCAAATTCATCGGCGAGCGGTCATCCACCACCCACAAAATATCAAGGTAGGCTGGATTCAAATCTTGAACGATAAATTGAGAACTTCCGGAAGTAAGAAAAGACTCTTTTTGCGAACAAGATGAAAGAACAACGGCGGTTCCCAGGAAGATCAACGAAAGTACTGCCAGACTGATTTCCTTCAAATTTCTAAAACTCGTAAAGGTTTTCAAGGTCCTCTCCTTGCTCCAAAAACGCACAGAGCGTTTCCCGGACACCCATTTTGCAAGCTCAAGTCCAACACGCTAGACGTATTAAGTAATTGAAATAATGAGTAAAAATAATTAAATAGAAGGTCTGTAGACTAAGAGAGTCTGTAATTTTGTATACAGAGAGACAAGCTTCGGCCGTTTCATATTTAATTCAAATTAGAGCCCTAAATCAAAATAACGCGATGCCGATAAAGAGAGCAAGGAGAGCAAAATGCACACTTTGAAACGCTTTGGCTTGTCTTTTGGGATTGGGATTTTGTGGTTGATGAGTCAATTAGCTCAGCCTGCGTACGCTGAGTACTATCAAAGCTCCGGTAAACGCTCTGTGGGGCGATCGGGACTGCAAGTACAACGTTTTCAAGGCGGAACCACAGACAGCGGGACTCAAGGGCTGATGTTGGGTTTTCGAACAAGCCGCTATCTTTATAATGGTTTCAGTTTGGGGGTTGAAGCTCTAGCAGGCGCTCCTGAAGACGGTTCCATTGTGGACAATAATCTTTTGTATACGGGTCTAACCTTGGGGTGGGACCAGAGTTTCTTCAAAATTTTTACTTATGAATTAAATGTATTGGTGGGGTACGGATATGGAAAAAGCATCAATTTGGGAGTCTCAGGAGATGGTTTTGCGATTCAACCGCAAGTTGGAATAGGCTTTGTCTTGGTGAATGGGTATCGAGTGACTTTTGCCCCAGGTTACCTCTACATGCCTCGAACCAATGGGTTCAGCGGTTTTACTTTTAGCATTCGGTTCGATCGAAAATCAGAAGATGGCCCCTCCAAACCAGTAAATGATTAATAGCCATTTGCTCGACTCAATCAAATAAACTAGACTCTTCAAATGTCTAAACCGTCATCCAAGTCAGTCTTGGGTCTTGTCTTCTTTACCGTTTTCTTGGATCTGATTGGGTTCGGAATCTTGATTCCCATCCAACCTTTCTATGCTCAAAAACTGGGAGCCAGCCCGGCAGTGATCACTCTTTTGGGCGCTTCTTTCTCAGCCATGCAGTTCCTGTTTGGTTCTTTTTGGGGACGTTTATCGGATCGAGTAGGCCGCAGACCTATCATGTTGGGTAGTATTGCGCTGACGGCTCTTGGTTATTTTATGTTTGGCGTTTCAAACTCTTTGTTGGTTTTATTTTTGGCTCGAATGCTTTCAGGTTTGGGGAGTGCAAATATTGGTACCGCTCAAGCTATCATCGCAGATAGTACGAACCAGGAAAACAGGGCAAAAGGCATGGGCCTCATTGGAGCTGCATTCGGTTTGGGATTTATTTTTGGCCCTGTTCTTGGGGGCATCTTCGTCAAGTTTGGTTTGGCTGCTCCAGCTTTCATTGCAGCTGGATTATCCGCTCTAAATTGGTTTTTTGCTTTTTTCAAACTCCCGGAAACAAACCCTGTGTCGGAGGCCAAAGTTTCAGGTAATCAAGCTCCGATACGACCGCAGCTTTCTTGGGCAGCCCTCAAACACGCTGCCAGACACCCTCATGTGGGTTACTTGTTTTTTATGTTTCTTACTTTCTCAGCTTCTTTCTCTCTGATGGAAAATGTATTGGGACTTTTTATTCAACATTACTGGGTCCCAGTGGGAACTCTGGGATCGGAACTGGAGGGAAAGCAATCCGCCAGCCTCACTGCGTATATGCTGATCATTGTGGGAATGACTGGGACTTTGGTGCAAGGTTATTTGATTGGAAAACTCGCCAAGCGCTTCGGAGAAAAAAGACTGCTCGCAGCCGGTCCGATGATCGTGGGTCTGAGTTTTCTCTTGATTCCATTTATAGGTTTGTCAGGAGTCTATGGAGGAATGCTGGCCATAGCAGTCGTGATGGCCTGTGGCACGGGAATCACTTATCCCTCTCTTTCAAGCTTGATTTCTCGCTCTGTGGATCCCGATGAGCAAGGAGGAGCTCTGGGGCTTGGGCAGTCGTTGGCTGCGTTGGGAAGAGTCTTGGGCCCATCCGTTTCCGGCCTTCTGTTTCAAATTTATCCAGGCCTTCCATTTTGGACTGGATCCGTATTTCTCATTCTCACAGGTCTTTTAGCATTTGTTTTTCTGCGTTAGGCCAAAAGAAATTAACCTATTCCTAAAAAAATCCTGATAGGGGCCTGTCAATTGCCTTTCAGAATTAAATACAAATGTATCTTGCCGATTTTCATCTTCACTCCAATTTTAGTGATGGGAAACTCAGTATTCCCGCTTTAGTCGACTACTTTGGGAGTCGAGGCTTTGGAGCCATTGCTATTACAGACCATTTCTGTGAACAGACCTCTCTCATTGGTAAAGCGGCTTCCTATTTGGGAGTGACTCTGACACAGGCCACTTTTCCCCTGTATCGTGAACTTTTAAAGTCAGAGAAGGAGAGGGCGTGGGAACAGTTCGGGATGTGTCTCATTCCTGGCGTTGAAATCACAAAGAACTCCCTTTCAAACCACCGATCGGCTCATTTTTTGGTCTTGGGAAATTTGGATCATATCAATCCAAATTTGGATATCAGTGAGTTGAGCGACCAAGTGAGGCCTGAAGGGTCCATTGTAATTGCGGCTCACCCCGTATCGACTCAAAAAGTGGAAAAGCAGACTTTTCATCTCTGGGACAGGAGAAGCGAACTCGCTCCTAAAGTAGATGCTTGGGAAGTTGCCAGCGGGCCTTACTTATTTGATGAAGTCCGGCAATCCGGACTCCCCATGATAGCGAGCAGTGATTTTCATGGGGAAAAAAACATGACTTCTTGGAAGACTCTTCTAACCTGCGAGAAAAAAACAGAAGCCATTTTTCAAGCCATCAGAAAACAGAACCTGAATTTTCACTTCTATCGAGAGGAGCCGATTCGTGAGACTGTTCGCTCTGTTATCCCTTGGCCTTTGGGCTCTCAATTGGGCCATCATGGGTTGGGGAACTTGGTTAGCCTTTAGATTATTTCGAAAAAAAAACACCGAACTGCAACCGACCGATTTGCAGCCCGTTTCCATTTTGAAGCCACTCAAGGGAATAGATGAAGGTTTGTACGAAAACCTGGAAAGCTTTTTTCAAATTAGATACCCCAAGTATGAACTTCTGTTTTCTGTAACTGAAGAAAATGAACCAGCCATTCCATTGATTCAAAAGTTGATGGAAAAATACCCGGAAGTGGATGCCTCTCTTGTTTGTGCGCCCCAAGCCGTTGGCTTTAACCCAAAAATCGCTAATCTCATGAGTGTTTATGATCGAACCAAGTATGATCTCGTCTTGATCAGTGACTCCAATATCCGTGTCAGGCCCCGATATCTTTTGGACTTGATCCCAGATCTCAAGGGGTCTACCGGAATTATCACGGCGATCGTAGCTGGAGTGTCTCCTCGCGGGGTGGGAGGGTGGCTTGAAGCTTCTTACTTGAATACTTTTTTTACCCGCTGGATGGTTGTTACCAAGAAAATTGGATTTCCCAGTGTGATTGGTAAGTCCATGCTTTTTAAAAAAAGTACGATGCAAAGATTCGGAGGGTTAAAGACCCTGGGACACTACATTGCAGAGGATTACATGGCAGGCCATGCAATTCAGAAATTGGATCTCAAAGTCGAGTTGATGCGTTCTCCGATAGATCAATACATTGGACTTTATTCATTTGATAAGTTTTGGGGAAGGCACTTGAGGTGGGGCCGAATCAGAAAATCGATTGCACCTCTTGCCTTTCTGATTGAGCCCTTGTTTTTCTCTTCTGTATCAGGACTTATTGGGGCGTTTGCTTTGGATTCCCTGTTTGGTTTTAATTGGCTAGGGTGCTGGCTTTTGCACCTGTTGATTTGGGGGTGTTTGGATAGTTTTATCTACAGCCTCATGGATAGGGTGTCTTGGAAATCATTAATGGCATGGGCTTTTCGTGAAAGCCTTGCAGTCCCACTTTGGGTCTCTATTTTGTGCGGAAGCACTGTTTTTTGGAGGGGGAAGAATTATCGACTCCTCAGAGGCGGCCTGTTGTCTGGGGGGACAGCGGAATGAACTTTCTTTGGGGAGCTGCTACTAGCAGCCATCAGATTGAAGGGGATAATAAAAACAACGATTGGTGGGCATGGGAACAGAAGGGGAACATCGATCGGAAAGAATCAAGTGGTAGTGCCACAGATCATTGGAATCGATTTCGGGAAGATCTCGGCTTGGCCAAAGAATTGGGACTGAACTCTTATCGATTTTCCATTGAGTGGTCGAGAGTTGAGCCCGAAGAGGGTAAGTGGGATCTATCGGCCATCGAAAAGTATGCAGCAATCCTTGCAGAATGTGAAAAGCTTGAACTCATGCCTGTGGTGACACTTCACCATTTCACTTCCCCCCTTTGGTTTGTGGAGGAAGGGGATTTTATAAATGAAATGGCCTATTACAAATTCGCAAATTACGTTCGAAAAATCATCAAGACTTTGGGAAATCGGATTCCCCTCTGGTGTACATTCAATGAACCAATAATCATGTGTGTGGGGAAATATTTAGCTAGATTTCAGCCCCCCGCCATTTACGAGCCCTCCTATTGTTCAAAAATGTTTCGAGGTCTTCTGAAGTCCCATGTCCGAGCTTACGATCTCATCCATTCCGAAATGCCACAAAGGCGAGGCCCTTGGCGCCACCATCCCCTGATGGTGGGTTACGCGCACAATATGATGGATTTTGTGCCGGCTCGTCACTGGCACCCCATGGAGAGGTTTCTGACTTTTATTGCCCGCAGTTTTTACAATCAAAGCTGGTTGGATGCGACAACGGGAAAAAAACAGCAATTTGGGATCACCGGTCTTGTCCCGACAGCGGCCGAAGTCAAAGAAGCAACGGGCAGATTAACCACTGATTTTATTGGGATCAACTACTATTCCAAAGCTATCTTACGCTGGAGAGCCAAAGGAGACCATTATGAAGTCGCTGCTGGGCTGCCTTTTGGGATCGGTTTCAGCGATCCCGGCGAACCCGTATCTGAAATGGGTTGGGGATTTCATCCCGAAGGTCTTCGTAGAATGATCCGGTTCGTAAAAAATTACGGCCTTCCCATTTTTATTACCGAAAATGGAATTGCTGATGGTCCCGACCAATTCCGGACAGATTATCTGAAAAGTCACTTGAGAGTGTTGGCTCAAGAGATCGAACAAGGCGCGGATCTACGCGCTTATTTTTACTGGTCTTTGATTGATAATTTTGAGTGGGTTAAGGGATTCAAGCCCCGCTTCGGCTTGATCGAAGTAGATTATGAGACATTCAAACGGACCCCTCGCCCATCCTTCTACGAATATCAAAAAATCATCTGCCAGCACCGGGGGGGTTTTTTTGGCCCAAAACTTAACATTCTGAAATAACTAAGAAATTAGGACCCCAATCCCTAACCAAATCTTAACACAAGAAGAAAAGCCAAATCCTTTAAGTTTCCCCAGAATAGCGTTCTAAAAATCAACAGGGAGTCCTTGATGACTATGAAAAAGTTTTTACTTGTTTTGTTCTTCACCCAAACCAATCTGTTATCTCTAGCTGGTACTTTGATCAATGGGGCTGGAGCCACCTTTCCTTATCCACTTTATTCAAAGTGGTTTGCAGATTATCAAAAAGTTTCTCCCTCCACCCAGATCAATTACCAATCCATTGGGAGTGGGGGAGGGATTCGACAGTTCACCGACAAGACAGTCGATTTTGGTGCAACTGACACTCCAATGACAGACGAACAGCTAAAGAAAGTCGGAGAGAGTGTTTTTCACATTCCTACTGCCATTGGCTCTGTCGTTTTAAGTTTCAATTTACCCGGCCAGAAGAAGCTAAAATTAACCCCCGAATTAGTTGCTGCGATTTTTTTGGGAGATTTGAAAAAATGGGATGATCCTCGTTTGAAAAAGATTAATCCTGATTTGACGGTCTCGGGCGATGTAATGGTCATCCACCGTTCCGATGGGAGCGGTACCACTGCCGTATTCACTGACTATTTGTCGAAAGTAAACTCACGATGGAAAGAGACCGTGGGAACGGGAACTTCAATCAATTGGCCTGTGGGACTGGGGGGGAAGGGAAATGAAGGGGTTGCAGGGCTCATTAAACAAACCCCGCTCAGCATTGGCTATGTTGAATTTGTGTATGCTAAGACAAATTCTCTCTCGGTTGCCTCTCTACAGAATGCTCAAGGAGAATTCATGGAACCCACTCTTGCAAGCCTGACTGCAGCTGCCAATTCAATGATTTCGAATATGCCCGAGGACTTTCGCATTTCCATCACCAATTCCATGGGCAAAGGAAGCTACCCCATCGGTTCTTTCACTTACCTTTTGGTTCGACAAGACATGTCCTCATCTGAGAAAGGAGCTGCATTCGTTGGGTTTTTGAATTGGGCCATCAAAGAGGGGCAAAAGACAGCGGGTGCTCTGGATTATGCACCTTTGCCTTCTTCGCTCGTTAAAAAACTGGAAGCAACTATTCGTTCGATCAAAACAGCCAAGTGATTAAGACTCCTAAAAGAAAAGATGTTCGCAGGGCGGATCGGATCTTCTTTTGGTCCCTTCGTGTTCTTGCCGGTTTGGTCATTCTGGCTTTGGTCTCGATGGGGCTTTTTCTTTTTGACGCTTCCGAACTAGCCATTCACAAAACTGGTTTCTTTTCTTTTGTTCTGAGTTCGGATTGGGATCCCGTTCGGGACGTGTACGGAGCGCTTCCGGTTATCTATGGAACGTTTGTTTCCTCTCTTTTGAGCTTGGCTATTGCTTTCCCTCTAAGCGTGGGCATTGCACTTTTCCTGAATGAAATCGCCCCTGCGAATTTGGCCCGGGTTGTGGGATTTCTCATTGAAATGCTGGCCGCCATCCCGAGCGTAATTTTCGGGCTTTGGGGAATTTTTGTTTTGGTCCCTTGGCTCAGAGTTCATGTCCAACCATTTTTTATTCAAAAACTGGGGTTTCTCCCTGTTTTCCAAGGGCCCGCTTACGGGGTTGGAATGTTTTCAGCGGGTTTGATTCTGTCTCTCATGATCTTGCCCACTATTTCTTCTCTTGCCAGGGAAGTCTTTGCAGCCATCCCAAGGACACAGCGAGAATCCGCATTAGCTCTGGGAGCTACCCGCTGGGAAATGATCAAAATCGCTGTGCTCAAAAGTTCCAAAGGAGGGTTGTTTGCAGCCATGATGTTGGGATTGGGAAGAGCGCTGGGAGAAACCATGGCTGTCACGATGGTCATTGGAAATCGAGCTCAAATAGTGAGTTCCCTCTTTGCCCCGGCTCAAACGATGGCGAGCGTGGTTGCGAATGAATATGCAGAAGCAACCAGTGACATCCATCTATCTGCTTTGGCTCTAGTGGGTTTTCTGCTTTTTGCTGTAACTTTTATAACGAGCGGTCTAGCAAGGGTTCTGATTGGGAGAGTGAAGTGAGTATCCTCAGAAAACAAATCGGTGACTTCACCCGACTTCGCTACAAGCGGCGTAAAGCGCTTAGTCTTTGGATGACTTTTGTTTTGGGTCTCGCTGCAGTGGCAGCTTCGGCTTCGTTGTTGGCTGTTTTTAGTTATGTGGTTTTGCGGGGAGCTCCCGAGTTAACACTCTCTTTTTTCATGAATCTCCCAAAACCTGTTGGAGAACCCGGAGGTGGAATGTTAAACGCATTCGTTGGGAGTCTTCTCATGGTGTTATTGGCAAGTGCTATTGGAATCCCCTGGGGGATCGCTACTGGAATGTACTTGTCCGAATATGGGCGTGGACGTTTTGCTTTTTGCGTCCGTTTTTGTGCTGAAATGTTGTCTTCCGTTCCCTCCATTGTCATTGGTCTTTTTGTTTACGTCTTAATTGTTAAACCCATGCAGCGATTTTCCGGGATTGCTGGGGCTTTTGCTCTTACTCTCATCATGGTTCCTTTGATTGCAAGAAACACTGAGGAACTCTTGAAATTGGTTCCTCAACACATTCGGGAAGCTGGCTTGGCGCTCGGAGTTCCCAGATGGAAAGTGACCTTATGGATTGTCTTGAGAGGGAGTTTGAGCGGGGTTATGACCGGCGTGATTTTGGGAATTGCCAGAATATCCGGAGAAACAGCCCCACTTCTTTTTACGGCGTTGAACAATCGGTTCTTGTCCCTTGCTCCCGATCAACCGATGGCCTCGTTGCCAGTCCAAATTTATACTTATGCCATTTCTCCTTTTGAGGATTGGAATCGACAAGCGTGGTCTGGAGCTTTTGTTTTAATCCTTTTTGTGTTTGTGCTAAACATTATGACTCGCGCAATTTTTAAGCCGGGACTGGGAAGAGTAAGGGACTAAATGTCGAATAGTATTCTAAAAGCTGAAGATCTGAGTGCTTGGTTTGGTTCGACCCAAGCTCTGAGAAACATCGACTTGGAATTTACTCCGAACTCCGTGACTGCCCTCATTGGCCCCTCCGGCTGTGGAAAATCCACTTTTATTCGCTGTTTGAATCGGTTGCATGAAGAAGTGCCCGGGGCCAGAGCTCAGGGAAAAGTGATCTTACAGGGCCGAAATATTTATGATCTGACTGTGGATCCGGTTCTCATTCGGAGAAAAATCGGGATGGTATTCCAGAAGCCAAACCCCTTTCCCTCTCTTTCTGTAATGGAGAACGTAGTAGCTGGTTTGAAATTGGCTGGGATCCGACGAAAAAGCATTTTGATGGAAGTCACTGAGCGAAGCCTGAAACAAGCGGCTTTGTGGGATGAAGTAAAAGATAAACTGTACCAACCCGGGACGAGCTTGTCCGGTGGCCAGCAACAACGGCTCTGTATTGCGCGGGCCCTCGCTGTGGAGCCTCCTATTTTACTCATGGATGAGCCCACGAGCGCTCTGGATCCCATTTCCACCGCGAAAATTGAGGAGTTGGTGATACAACTAAAAAAAAGCATGACCGTAGTGATTGTCACTCACAACATGCAGCAAGCAGCTCGAATCTCCGATAAAACTGCGTTCTTTCTTTTGGGAGACCTGATAGAATTCGGGGAAACCTCCAGCCTGTTTACGGTGCCGAGAGAAAAAAGAACTGAACAATACATCACTGGGAAGTTTGGCTAATGCAAAGAAGTTTAGACACAGGATTAAATGGGTTAAAAGCGCAGCTCATTGAGATGGCAGGTTCACTGGAAGAGGCCGTCAAATACTCCACTTTGGCTTGGAAGAACCGGTCCAGAGAAATGATTGATAAGGTCAATCAGATTGAGGAGAAAGTAAATCAAGCCCATGTGGATGTAGACGCTGCTTGCTTGAAACTATTAGCTACCCAACAACCTTTGGCCTCGGATCTGCGCTTTATCCTTTCGGTCGTAAAAATGAATACCGACCTGGAGCGGATGGCAGACCAAGCGGTGAATATCGCAAACAATACGGAGTTCTATTTAAAATATGCTCCGTACCCCGATTTGGTTGATTTGATTCGCATGTCCGAAATCGTGAGAGATCTGGTAAAAAAAGCAATAGACGCTTTTATCAACTCGGATTCGGTACTGGCACAAGAAGTCTTGGATGCCGACGATGAAGTGGATCAATTGAAAGACAGGGTTTTTCAAAGTGCTCTTCAATGGATGAAGTCCCATGCTTCCGAAGCAGAACAGGGACTGAATGTGATTTTGATCGCTCGAAACATCGAAAGAATTGGGGATCACGCTACCAACATTGCCGAAGATGTGATTTTTACCGTTTCCGGAAAAGATGTTCGCCATAGCAGCGTCAGGAAAAAGGGGAAACCTGATGAAAAATAAAGTACTGATTGTTGAAGATGAAAAAGATATTGCGGACTTGATGGCCCTTCATTTGAAGAGAGATGGGATAGAAGTTGAATTGGCGGAAAATGGGGAGCAAGCTTTTCAGGCAATTGAAAAAGAAAATTTTTCTCTTCTGATATTGGACTGGATGTTGCCCGGAATTTCTGGCTTGGATATTTGTAAAAAAGTGCGTCAAACGGACGGCCGACACAAGACGACTCCCATTCTTTTGGTGACCGCGCGGGCTCAAACCTCTGACATTGTGGTGGGTTTGGAAATGGGAGCCGACGATTACATCACAAAACCTTTCGACCTATCTGTCTTTCTTGCCCGAGTTCGAGCGCTTTTGAGAAGAACGGGAGCTTTGGAGAAGACTGAGAATGACAAGCGAGTGCAGATCGGTACGCTTTGTGTGGATATCGAAAGACATGAAGTCCGTTGCCAAAACAATCTGATTGATTTGACTCCTTCAGAGTTCAAGTTGCTTCATGCCATGATGAAAAATCGCGGAAGGGTTTTGACTCGTGAAAGATTGATCGAGTTGGTTCAAGGAGAAGGAGTGAGCGTCATCGATCGGGCAATTGACACCCATATTTTTGGACTCAGAAAGAAACTCGGCGATTGTGCCAATCTGGTGGAAACCATTCGAGGAGTGGGCTACCGAGTGGCTGATAGTCTTTAAAAAAGTGATTTGTGGGTTTATTATCAAAACGATTTCCTTGGAGAAGTTTCTATCAAGTGGCGCTGGTTCAAACGGTGCTCTTGGTGCTGGCAATCGGATTATCTGGTCTGTCCGGCCGGTATTTTTTTAAAAAGAGCGCTCTGACCCAAATGGAGAGCGAAGGGCGGGAAAGTCTTCAAGCCCTTTTAAAGTCCCTACCCCACAACATTTCTCCCGATTGGTGTGCCCAAGTATCGGCAGGAAGCCGATTTCATGTCTCTGTATTTGATCAAGATCGTAAGCGGGTTTGCGGCACGTCTGAGGGCATCGGCCTTTCCCAGAGTGAAGACCAATTGATTGTGACGGTTTTGGTGCCTTCGAGAAACCTCACGCTTCAAGCCAGCTATTCTTTGCAATCCTTTCAGGACAGTTTTCATCTGTTCACACGATCTTTTGTTATGTTTCTTTCGGCGTTGGGCCTTGTGCTTTTGGTCGTAGGTCTCTGGTATGCCAGAAAACTGGTCTTTCCTTTGGGGAGGCTTCTTCAGAAAACCCAGAATCTAGTCGCCCGACACCCAGGGGTCTTGACCGAGCAAGATTTGGAAGAAGAAGCTTTTGGAGAGTGGTCTGATCTGGAGTCCAGCATCGACGATTTGGGAAAGAACTTGGAGTCGACCGTTCAAAGCTTGACAACAGAGCAAGTGGAACTGGATGCCATCATGGGGTCCATTTCGGACGCGATTTTGGCCGTCGACCAAGAGGAAATCCCCATTTTTTACAACAGCCGATTTGAAATGATTTTTGGAGGCGGGAAAGTCCGCAGAAATGTAAAGCTTTGGGAAATCTTGCGGGATCCTGAAATTTTGAAATCCTATAAGCGTGCTTTAACCGAGGGAAAATCCGGAGGAACTCGGGCATTTTCACTGGAAACAGAAAACCAGCCGAAAAGTTATTTTTCGCTTTCTGTTTCTCCGCTGCGGAGGCATGGGGGAACCATTTATGGTGCGCTCGGTATTTTTCATGACATCACAGAACTTAAAGCAGCTGAGCAGATGAGAATCGACTTTGTTGCGAACGTGTCTCACGAGCTTCGGACTCCCTTGACTGCCATTAAGGGCTATACGGAGACGCTGATTTTGGATCATGAACAAAAGGGTGGCGCCGAATCGGATCGAGAATACTTAAACATTATTGCTCGAAATTCTGAACGGCTGATGAATCTCATGGGCGATCTTCTTGAGTTATCTGCTTTGGAATCGAGCTTGCTTCTTCAGAAAGAGCCCCTGTCCACTCGGGAAATCAGCGAGCGAGTTCTGAAACAATTGGCTCCCCGGTTCCAGAAAAAGAATCAGACGGCCGAATTGAATGTTGATGCGCTCTCAGTTAATGCGGATCCGAACCGGTTGGAGCAGGTGTTGATCAATCTGCTGGACAATGCCAGCAAATACACGCCCGAGGGGGGAAAAATCACAGTTTCTTGGGAGCAGGATCGAAAAGGCGGGCGAGACACTTTTTTAAAAGTTCAAGACACTGGACCCGGAATCCCCTTGGAGCATTTGGGCCGGCTCTTTGAAAGGTTTTATCGAATTGATAAAGCCCGTTCACGGGAGCAAGGGGGCACTGGGCTGGGGCTTGCCATCGTCAAACACATCATGCAACGGCACGAAGGGGCTGTTTGGGTAGAGAGTTCTCCAGGCCAAGGCTCTTTGTTTACCTGCCGTTTTCCTGGATAAACAACCCGATAACTCAACGCGTCTTAACCGGATTTTTTTTTGAGTTTAGTTCGCATTTGGTTAGTTTTTTGTTAACGTAAGGCCTTCTTACGGGGGAAAAAGTGAGGCCTCTGAAGGCGCTTTTCAAAATATTAATGATCGCTGGTGTGGTTCTGGCGCCTTTTGCTTCAGCCAGCTCCGGTTCTATTCGGATGATGCCCTTGGAGAAATGGCTGCCTCAACAGGAACAAATTTCCGTAAAGAATCTTTTGAGAAATATTTCTCCAGCAGGCACAGCCAAAGGTGCGGTAGTCGCTTCTCCTTCCAGACAAAATCCTGATTATTGGTACCATTGGGTGCGAGATGCTGCTTTGGTCATGTCGGTCATTGTGGATCAGTTTTCCATGACTTCCGTCCCAGAAAAAAAGGCCTACTACATGGATTTGATGTGGGATTACACGGAATTTTCTCGTTTGAATCAAATGACTCCGACTCCCAGTGGGGGCCCTGGAGAGCCCAAGTTCCATGTCGATGGAACTCCTTTTGTGGGACCGTGGGGACGCCCCCAAAATGATGGGCCTGCTCTCAGAGCTTTGACCTTGATGAAATTTGCCCGGATTTTAATTTCTGAGTCAAAAACCGAAGACATCCGGCGCATTTCTTCGATGATCAAATATGATTTGGAGTTTGTTTCCCATCACTGGAGGGAAGCTTGTTTTGATCTTTGGGAAGAAATCAAGGGACACCATTTTTATACTTTGATCGTCCAGCACCAGTCCTTGGTTGAAGGGTCTTCTTATTTGTCCTTGTTGGGAGATAATGGCGCAGCTGAGTGGTATCGAAAACAGGCCGAAGAAATCAAAGGCGAGCTCAACAAGTTTTGGGACAATGAGAGAGCTGTCATCGTGAGTACTAGAAACCGAGTTGGGGGAATTGATTACAAGAAATCCAATTTAGACTCGTCGGTTTTATTGGGAGTCCTGCATGCGGGTGTTTCTGATATTTTCTCTGTCGACGATCCCAAAGTTCAGTCCACGGTTTTAAAGTTGAAGCAAACTTTTAGGACCCTCTATTCAATCAATCAATCAGGCCCCTCTGCAGCAGCTATCGGCCGTTATCCAGAGGACAAATATGATGGTTATTCGTCAGCCGGGGAGGGAAACCCATGGATCCTCATTACGAATGGCTTTGCTGAGTATTTTTACCGCCTGTCTCGAACTTACTTGCAGCGAAAACGAATCATTGTGACCCCGGCGAACAAGCCATTTTTTAAAGACTTGGGCTTTGATTTAACTGTTGGGGTTATTGACCAAAGCGATCGCAGGTTTTCAGGTCTCATCGAGCGGCTTCAATCAGAAGGAGACGAGTATTTGGTCCGTGTGAAATACCACATTGATTCTGACGGTCAAATGTCGGAACAAATGAATCGGTGGTCCGGTTATCTCCAAGGTGCGAGAGATTTAACTTGGAGTTACGCCAGTTTTCTGACTGCTCTCCAATCTCGATTGTAATCCCATGCCCGTTTCTCAAGACGCCATTCTCCAACAAAAAATCAGGCTGTGGACCCAGCGATTGATGGAAGAATACCGGCACATCCAATTTACGTACAATCTGCGACTCAAAATGCCCATCATTCAGATTGATAATCACCCCTCAAGATGGGGAGCTTGGGATCCGGGAACTAGAACCCTTTCACTGTCTCAAAGACTCATTGCCAACCATTCTTGGGAAACGGTCCTTGAAATATTCAAACACGAAATTGCCCACCAGCTGGTAACGGATGAAATGCGTGCAGAAAGCATCCATGGCCCCGCTTTTAAGCTGGCGTGTGAAAGGCTGGGAGTAGCCCCCTGGGCTAGAAAAGCTGAAACCAATCAGTTGCCACTGGAAAACACTTTGAGCACGGCTCAAATATCCTCTGAGGAACAAAGGCTACTTGAGCGCGCGGAAAAATTGCTCAGTTTGGCCACTTCTGACAATGAACATGAAGCGGTCCTGGCCATGCAAAAAGTCCAGGAGCTTTATGCCAAGTACAATTTAAAAAGGCTTCAAGAGAAAAAGGAAGCCCATTGGGGATACCTCATTCTGAAACTCAAGAAGAAACGCATCGAGCGTTATCAATCAGTGATTGCTTCGATCCTGAACGACCATTTTTTTGTGGAGATCATCCACACTTCTCTTTTTGATTCTGAAACCTGCACGGAGTTCAAAACACTTGAATTGTTGGGTACCCGGGAAAATGTCCTCATGGCTGAATATGTTTTTCATTTTCTCGAGCAACAACTCAAGGGTCTTTGGAAAGCCTATGGTCCAAACCGGAGACTGGGAGTAGCTTCTCGAAACAGTTTCTTTTTGGGGGTCTTGGAGGGCTTTCGGGAAAAACTGAAGCTTTCTGAGTCTCAAATTACCGCAAAGATGGAACAAGAAATGACCCCTTCCGTCTCTTTGGTTCTTGCCCAAGATCCAGAGCTAAATAACTTGGTTAAAAGCCGTTACCCAAAACTCAATCGCCTGCGTGGCGGGCAGCGGCTGCATGATCAGCAAGCTTTTCATGCAGGAAAAAAAGAGGGGCGGACATTGGTCATTCGAAAAGGGATCTCAAAATCTGGCGGTTCCTTGAAAAAACTACTTTTGTCTCGCTAACCTTCCCAGGATCAAGTCACAGTCAGGAAGCGAGCGGGTGAGTCTCCTCCAAAAGGTCGCTTTCCCGGAATATTTCTGAGCCAGTTCGGGATTTTTTGAGAACGTTTTTTGAATTGCCTTTTCAATTCGGTCTCTCAGATCGGAAGCTGTCGATGGGATCTTTTGCAAAAAAGTGGAAAGAAAGCCCAGTTGTTCCTCTGGAGCCAGAAGGGGAGGGATGCTTCGGATTAAAAAATCCAATTCGTGGATGCGGATGGGGCTGTGTCGGATTCCCTCGAGAGATTGATTGAGAAGGGCCTTGGCCAGTTGGATTTCCGGAGTTTGTCCGGGCTGAGAGCCAAATTTCTTCGCGTACAGGGAAGGGGTGTTTCCAAAAGCTCTTTCGCGTTCCTGTTTAGGATTTGGGGATTGCAGGAAGTGCCCCGAACGGTTCAGCCTTTCCAGACGTTCTCGCAGAGTTTCCAAGAAGACGACGGAACTGTCAGTGGACTCAAAGACCGCCTGTTCAAAAGGGGCTGTGAAGCCTGCTCGAATCGACTGAACAGCTTTTCCAGTGATGAGAGTGTAGGTATCCAGAGCGCGCAAAATGGTTGGGAGGCTCCCCAAATGGTTTTGGATGATTTCTGCTTGATGCCGGGACAAGAAATCTTCCACGGCTTCCCACTCGCCGTCATCTTTAGGACTTCGATTAGGAAAAGGAGATAAAGGGGAGCGGTTATTCAGGAGTTTCTTTCGGGGGAGACTTTCAAAAGTGTCTGGCCCGAACGCTCCTTGTTCCCATGCTTTTTCCAGAAGGGTATTCGCAGTTTCTCTTGCGAGCTGCCGTTCGCGATTTGATTCAGTCGAGCGTCTGGGGGTTCTTTGGATGTCTTCCCAGGCCTTTTGGACTTCTTTAAATCTCCGTTCCGCTTCGGTTTTTGGAAGCGGGGAAACATCAGGGTGCTCTGCCCGTGCTTTTTTTAAGTAAGCTTTTTTGATCTCTTCCTCCGAAGCTTCTGGAGAAACCCCAAGGATTTGGTAGGGATCTGCAAACGAAAATGCCGCAAGGAAAGAAAAAAGAAACAACCATTGCCGAAGAGTTAAAACCATCTAAATCTTTTGGAAGACCAAAATTCCGAGAAGAGTAATCCAAGTAAAAAAAGTTAAAGTACGTGCGAGACTCATGCCTTTCTTATCGGCACGCCGCGGCAGTTCTTAAGGGGAAAGGTACTTTGTGAGGAAACCTTCAAAAAGCCGGGTTTGGCCGGTTTTTAGGAAGTAGTCGGTTTCACTCAGCAAGTGAATACCCCGTTCAAGTTCTTCTTCTTTTTGGGATTTTGCCAACTCTTGAAGCTTGCCCACGAAAAAAGGGTGTGTTCCCAGTTTTGGGCCCAGAATCTTGGGATCTCTTATTCCCTGTTTCATCAATTTCTGACAACGTTCCACCAGTCGAAACTGTCTAACCAAAATGGAAAGAATTTTTATTTCCGACTCACCTTCCAATTGAAGAGCTTCGAAGCCCTTCATGGCAGGAAACTTTCTTTTGGCAATGACATCTTCCGCAAACTGAAAAACATCTCCCCGGATGGATGTAGAGAGGAGTTCATTCACATCTATTTGAGCAATAACCGATCGATTTCCCACGTACGTGGCAGCTTTTTGGACCTCTTGCCAAACCAAACTCAGTTTTTTTCCGGAAAACTCAACGAGCTTTTCCCATGCCGGGCTTTCAATTTTTTTTCCGCATTTCTTTTCAAAATACCCCTGCCAACGTGGCCAATCCCTGTCATAGGGTTCATCCACTTCTACAATCACCCCTTTTTGTTGGACAGCTTTGACCCATGATTTTCGTTTATCCAGTTTGTTAGCCAATATCAAAAAAACAGAACTGGGTGATGGGTTTTCAAAATAGGGTTTTAAAATTTCCAAAGCACTGGCAGAAAACTTGTCGAATCGATCACAACGGATGAGTCGAAGGGTGTCGGGCCCATCGAAAAGACCCGGCAACATTTCGAGTGAAGCCAGAAGTTGCTCAGCTTTTCCCGTTTCTCCATCAAAGCATTCATAACTGAAAGAAGCTTCTGATTCGGTCTTGATAAAGTGATTTTTAATTCGAGACGTGATTTCAGAGGTTTGGAAAGGCTCCTCTCCCACAATCAAATAAAAAGGGCGGATTTTCTGTTCATCCAGTTCTTTAAAAATGTGCGCAGCTTGAGACAATTAAAAAACCTCCACCATTGAGTCGTACACGTCTCGCATCAGATCGCGAGCAATCAAGGGGTAGCTGTTTTCGATAAGGGATTCTGTAATCAGACCCAAGCTCGAGGGAGAATCTGCATCTGTCATTCTATCCAGAGGGGCGCTGACTCTTCGATAAGTGCTGAAATCCTTCGACCACTTGACTGTTTTTGTCCGGGGGTCCACCAATTCCATCAGGACAAAAACACGCACCCCGATTTGATCCGGAACCCGTTGATAAGCTTGCAAGCCTTTGACTCCTGCAGCACTTTGAACTTCCACAGCCCTATCAATTTGAGTCACAGTCCCTCTCAGCTTGAGAGTATCGTCGCTTTCTTCCCAAGCCACTTTTTCCCCGTGGCTTAGAAGTTCCCGAACCAGAGCGTCGGTGAAAATAATTTCAGAACCGACTTCTTGGGTTCTATTGGTAAAGACAGGCACGAACAGTCCCCTGGGGCTGTTAAAATTGTCTTGAAGCCGGTGATTTAAAGTGTAACCACACCCCGAAATCAGGCCGACAAAAAGCAGTGAAACAAGAGCGAATTTCTTGCCACTTTGAGGGGGAGAGCAGTATTTTTGAGCAGTCACCATTGGTTTGCCACTATATATCGAGAGAGGGCTCAGAATGAAAGAAGTAGTCGTTGTATCAGCTGTTCGAACTCCCATTGGAGCTTACTTGGGTTCTTTAAAAGAGCATGCGGCTCCAGCTTTGGGGGCTTTTGCGGTCAAGGAAGCGGCACGTCAAGCTGGCGTTGCCCCACAGGAAATTGATGAGTGCTTGATGGGCAACGTTTTATCAGCAGGGGTGGGGCAAGCTCCAGCGCGCCAAGCAGCTATTTTTGCGGGGCTTCCCAATACCGTTCGCTGTACCACGGTTAATCGAGTGTGCGGGAGCGGCCTTAAGACTGTCATGTTGGGCTCTCAAATGATCCAAACCGGGGACGCGCAAGTAGTCCTCGCCGGCGGCATGGAAAGCATGAGCCGAGCCCCTTACCTTCTTGATAAAGCGAGAGAGGGGTACCGGATGGGCCACGGAAAACTGATCGATGCCATGATTCATGATGGTCTTTGGGATGTTTACCATAATAACCACATGGGAGATTCCGCAGAGCTTTGTGCTTCTGAGAAAAAAATTTCCAGAGCAGATCAAGATGCTTTTGCAAAAATGAGTTACCAGCGGGCGCTTGCTGCCATTGAAGCTGGAAAATTCAAAGCAGAAATGGTTCCAGTTCCCTACACAGAGGGTAAAGAAAAACGGATTCTCGACAAAGATGAAGAGCCCTTTAGAGCCAAGTTGGATAAATTTGGGGATTTAAAGCCAGTTTTTAAAAAAGAAGGAACGGTCACAGCTGCCAATGCCAGTAGTCTTAGCGATGGAGCTGCAGCAATCGCTCTTTGCTCGATGGATTACGCAAAGAAACACGGCCTGAAACCCTTGGCGAGAATTTTGGCTCAAGAGAGTTTTGCCCGGGAGCCTGAGTGGTTCACTTTGGCTCCAGTGGGAGCCATTCAAAAGCTCCTTCAAAAAGTGGGTAAGAAAACAAATGAGATTGATCTTTATGAGATCAACGAAGCGTTCTCAGTGGTTGCCTTAGGGTGTATTCGCGAATTGCAAT
>Ga0214917_10001483_pt1 | contig 29962 bp, 41 predicted proteins | sample LL_1208_BB_MetaG_FD_177983 | JGI IMG/M metagenome (GOLD analysis project Ga0214917, IMG submission 177983) | Freshwater microbial communities from Lake Lanier, Atlanta, Georgia, United States - LL_1208_BB | ecosystem: Environmental > Aquatic > Freshwater > Lake | place: USA: Georgia | collected... | reverse complement strand
GTGAAGGCGGAAGGCGGTGCTGCATGAAAAAGAAGCATCCCAAGACCAAGCCCGTGTATGCGTGGGTGGCGGTGTGGGTTCTCTCATCCGGGCGGAAAAGTGAAATCGACGCTGGCAAGTGGATCGCGTGGACAAGGGCGCATCTGTTGTCACTCATCCGAGAGGAATCCGCCATGCCGCATTGCTGGCGTCCCGTCCGCGTCGAACTGCGGCGGGTGAAGAAAGCGTCGCTCGCGGCGAGGGAGCGGAAGGCATGACCCTCGTTGCCGTCCGCGAGTGGGTTCTGTGGGCGCACGTCTACCTCACGCTCGGGCTGGCCGTGGCGTGCGTGGGGTTGGCCGTCAGAAAGGGCAGGAAGTGAGCAAGCGAGTTGCACCATCCCCGCCCGAGTTCAGCCTCATGCCCGGCCTGTTTGCAGCCCGCGTCACCGAGTACGGCATGAACCGAGGTTCGTTCTGCGTGACGCTGGTAACGCCGGCGAAGAAGAGCATCACCTACCAGACGCCCGTGATCGCCGACGCGGACATTGACGCGACCGACGCGGAGGGCGAGTCGAGGCTGGACGTGTACCCGCTGATTCTGGCGGCGTTCAAGCGAGCAAAGGAAGTCGATGACCACGCACCAGACTACATCGTTGTGTGAAGGGACCATCACCATCGAAGTCCTCGGCAACCCCAAGGGCCAGCCCCGCCCGCGAGCCGTGGCGTTCGCCGGACGTGCCCGCATGTACGACGACCCGAAGCACCCGGTACACGGGTGGCGTGATCTGGTGTCGCTCGCGGCGCAGGACAAGCGACCCGAGCAGCCCATCGTCGGTCCGATCGCGGTTGAGATGCACTTCCGTATGCCGCGTCCGGCGTCGCACTACACGAAGAAGGGCATCGTGAAGCCGAACGCGGCGGAATGGTGCGAGACAAAGCCGGACTGCGACAACCTCGCCAAAGCGGTGTTGGACGTGCTGACGAACAGCCAGTTTTGGCGTGACGATTCGCAGGTGGTCCATGTGACAGTCATCAAGGTGTACGCAACCGACCGCCCGGCGGGAGCGTCGATCCAGATTCGGGCGATTGGAGGCGGACAGTGAACGACAACATCGAAGCCCGCGACAACCTGATGCGAGAGATCGAAGAACACATCCCCGCCCTCATCGCGGTGGCAAAGGCGGCGGAAAGCGTGTACGCAAACACTCAGCGATTCTTCGACGAGCAATGGTCGTGCGGGTGCAACGGTGGATGGTGTACCGGCGAGTGTGGCGGAAACCCGAGAACGAAACTCGGTGAAGCCCTCACCAAACTCAAGGAGGTCGAGTGATGGAAGGCATCAAACGCTGGGCCATTTATCCCGGCTCAGACATGGCGATTGGAGAGATTGGCGGACGCTGGGTGGAATACAAGGACGTTGAAGCCGAACTCACCCGCCTCCGCGCCGAACTCGCCGAGGCCAACAAAGAACGCGATCGACTTCTCAACGAGAACTACGCACTTCGCATCGCAGTTAGCGAAGCGTCGGCCCGCGTCGAAATGCTTACGGAAATGGTCTACGAAACTCAACCGGGCGAATACTCACCGGACGGGTGGACCTACAAGCAGGCGTTCACCGCCGAACTCAATCGACGTAAAGCGGCGGAGCATGGTCTTGAGGAAATGGTCGAACTGCGGACACAACTCGCCACCGCCAAGCAGCACGCGAAGGTGTTGGGCGAGGCAATCACCCAACGGAACGCGATTGAGAGAAACGATCTGAGCAACGGCTGCACCGAATCCATTGAGGTCAAAGACTGCATTGTCGATCTCGAACAGGGAATGGATCAAGACGGCCCGTACCGGGACGAACTTCGGGTGATTCGATCAACCTTGGCGGTTGACCTCGCTCTCAAGTGGGTCGAGGAGAACACATGACTGCCCGCCGTGTCTGGCCGTAGAGTCGCTAGCATCCCGTCCCATGCTTGAAGTCATCTACAACCACGCCAGCAACGAGTGGCAGGCGCGGGTCACACGCGACGGGCGGATGTACGTTGGGGTCGGGGCGACCAAGGAACAGGCCGTGAAAGCGGCACACAGGAAAGCAAATGTTGACCGTTGAACACCACGAAGGCGTCTACGTCGCCACATATCACGTTGACGGGGTAAGGCATACCGCCGTTGACCAAAGCCCCATTGTTGCGGTGTGGCTCGCCCTCGAATCCGCCCGCCAACCCACCCCTTGAAATCGTGTTTTTGCCCAATACGATCAACCCCAAAAACGATGCTTGAGTCGTCCTCGTCATTGGGGTACACTCTCATTGCGACGAGCGTGGTTCACAGGAGCCGCGCTTATGTCATTTGCACGTCGCCTTTCCGTCTGTCTGTCTGTCGTGTCTCTGGTCTTCCTCTGCGGCTGTGCCGAAACCGTCTCGCCATTCAGCGGCAAGAAGGTCAACGCAGACGAACTCGCCATCGAACTCCAGTCAGAAACCCGCAAGGCGCAGGCGGAGGCCAGCGCAAAGCAGGCCGCAGCCCAAGCCGAAGCGGGTGAACTCGCACGACAGATCAAGGCCAACGAACGCCAGTTCGCTCTCAAGGTGCGTGCCGTCCAGAACGACGCAGCCGCCAAGATTGAGCAACTCGGCATCGACCAAGACGCATCTACCGACAAGATCAACGCAAGCCTGACCACGCTTCAAGCAAGCATCCAAGCCGCGTCAACCGCTGCACAAGCCAAGATCGAAGACCTGAACGCCAAGGCTAAAGCAGCCCAAGCGAAGATCGACGCGCAGAACGACCTTATCAACACGGTCCTCGGCGTCGTCCCGAACATCCCCGGCGTGGGCACGAACCCGCTCATCGCCCTTGGTCTGGCAGCCGTGACGGGCTACGTCGGTCGTCGAACCGGCAAGGCCACCGGCGAGCAGATCGGCATCGCCAAGGGCCGTGACATCGGCTGGAACGAACGCGACGAACACCAGGCCAAGATTGATAGCACATGGGAGGAAGCCGCCAACCGCAAGGGGGCGGCGTGAGTGACCAAGCCGAGATCATCCAGCGTCTCGAGCGCATCGAGCGTGCCCTCGTCGGTAACGACCTCGACCCGACTGCACCGCCCGGACTGGTGGATCGGGTCAGGTCACAGGGCACACGCATTGACGTAATCGAAGAGAAGCATCGCACCGTCATCGGCTGGGCGATGGCTGGCATCGGGACCGTTGCCGCTGGTGCTGGTGCTGCGATCGGTGGCATGGTCATCGAGTGGTTGCGTAACCCAAGGACACCGACGGGAGGGCACTAGACTTGGCAGAAACGCAAACACTTGCAGGTGCATCCATTCCGTTGGCTGGGGTGGGGGACGGTGCGCAAACGACGGTGGGGAACCTTGACCTGTCAACCCGCAAGGATCGCGGGCTGCTACGCAAGTGCATTGAACGCCGGTGGCCGGGTCTTGACTCCGAACTGCGAGGCAAGGCCGTCCAGTGCTTGAAGGCGGCGATGGAACTGGCGACTAGTGCGGGTGACCATCGGGCGATGTTGGACAGCGTCAAGACGATGCAGGCGTTGGAATCGCAGCATCAGGCCGACGAGCACCTTGAGGACAAGAACTCCCGCCTCGATAGCGGGCTGCCGACCGAGGGAATCCAGGTCATCGCCATTGCACCGCCGGTAAGACCGAAGATGGGGGAGCAATGATCCAAGAGAACCCGACATGGATGTCGGCGTGTGGTCGTGCCAAGGTCCACCACGGCGATTGCATCAACGTCTTGCGTGCGATGCCGGACAACAGCGTCGATGCGGTGGTGACGGACCCGCCGTATGGCTTGAAGTTCATGGGCAAGAAATGGGACTACGACGTGCCCGGTGTGGACGTGTGGTCCGAGTGTTTGCGGGTGCTGAAACCGGGCGGGCACCTGTTGGCGTTTGCGGGGACGCGGACGCAGCATCGGATGGCGGTGCGGATTGAGGATGCAGGATTCGAGATCCGCGACATGATTGCGTGGGTGTACGGGAGTGGGTTTCCTAAGTCGCACAATCTTGGCGGCGATTGGCAAGGTTGGGGCACTGCGCTGAAGCCCGCGATGGAGCCGATCACCGTGGCACGCAAGCCGCTGTGCGGTACGGTTGCACAGAACGTGCAGGCGTGGGGTACGGGGGCGATCAACGTCGATGGCGGGAGGGTGGGGACGGAAACGCTTACCTACATTGCTGGCGAAACAGGAGGCGACGGTGGAAAGTACGGGACGCGCAAGCGAGCCGATGTCCCAACGACCGTTACGGGCCGCTGGCCCGCGAACCTGATCCACGACGGGAGCGATGAGGTGTTGGCGGGGTTTCCGATGACGACGAGTGGAAACAAGAAGGCCAGCCCAAGAAGAAAGGCTGACGGTGACGGTTGGGGAATGAGTACGCCGGACTACTGCGGCGACTCCGGCTCCGCCGCGAGGTTCTTCTACTGCGCCAAGGCGAGCAAGGCCGACAGGGAGGCGGGGTTGGAGCAAATGCTCGCCGTTCGCGTAAAAATGAACAACGGCAACGATTCTGACGGCGATCCGGTGTCGAACAGATTTACTAAGACAGCCCGCAATCACCACCCCACTGTCAAGCCGACCGCATTGATGCGATACCTATGCCGCCTTGTCACCCAGCCCGGAGGCATCGTGCTGGACCCGTTCGCCGGGTCAGGATCAACCGGCAAGGCCGCCATGCTTGAAGGATTCCGATTCGTTGGAATCGAGCGTGAGCATGAGTACGTCAACATCGCCCGTATGCGGATTCAACACTCCATTGATCCGCAGTTTGCATTGGAGCCGTGCGGTGGGTGAAGTCCGCCTCGAACTGCCCCCGGTGCTGGAGTACCAAGCCAAAGCCCTTTGGTGCACCGAGCGGTACGCCGTGGTCGAAGGGTCTACCAAGTGTGGCAAGACTTTCCCGTGCCTTGTGTGGTTGCTCCAACAGGCGTTGGGTGCGACGGGGCCAAATCAACACGTCTGGTGGGTGGCCCCGATTTTCTCGCAGGCCGAGATTGCGTTCGGGCGCATGGTGTCGATGCTCACGCAGGCGGACCCCAAGCAAACGATCTGGTCACACAACAAGTCCAAGATGTTCGTGACGATCAAGGGCGACACGGGCCGAACGATCTGGTTCAAGTCGGCGGACAACCCCGATGGTCTGTTCGGCGAGGACGTGTACGCGGCGGTCATTGACGAGGCCAGCCGATGCCCCGCCGAGTCGTGGTACGCCGTGCGTTCAACGCTCACGGCGACCCGTGGCCCGGTGCGTGTCATCGGCAACGTCAAGGGCCGCAAGAACTGGGCCTACCAGATGGCACGCATGGCCGAGTCTGGCGAGCCGGACATGCACTACTCGCGGATCACAGCATCCGATGCCGTGGCCGCTGGGCTGATCTCGCAGCACGAAGTTGACGACGCACGACGGAAACTACCCGAATCGGTATTCCGCGAAATCTACATGGCCGAGCCGTCGGACGACGGGGCAAACCCGTTCGGCATCCAGCACATCGCGGCAGCCGTCCGGCCCATGTCCAACAAGCCCGCCGTGGCGTGGGGGGTGGACCTTGCCAAGACGCATGACTGGACTGTCGTGGTGGGCCTCGACATAGACGGCGTGCCGTGCTACTTCGATCGCTGGCACGGGGTCAGTTGGGACGCCACCGAGGAACGCATCGCAATGGCCGTCAAGGGCGGGAATGGGTGTATTGACTCATCTGGTGTGGGCGATCCGATTGCCGAGCGGTTGTCCCGCAAGTGTCACAATCTTGAGGCGTACCCCACCGGCGCACGCAAACAGCAGTTGATTGAGGGTTTGATCGTCGATATTCAGCAAGGCCGCGTCAAGGTCATCGACGGCGTGATGCGTGCCGAGATGGAGAGTTACGAGTATCAACTGAGCAAGACGGGTCGGGTGCAGTATTCCGCTCCTTATGATAAGCACGACGATGCTGTCGTGGCGTTGGCGTTGGCGGCGGTCAAACTTGACCGGGTGGCAAACACGCAGCCGCCCAGTGTTGCATTTGTGCGAACTGGTGTAGCCAAGGCTACACTGAGGCCAGTATTTGGTATTCCCCGCGTTGTCAATCGAATCGAGGGGTGGTAAATGGCGAAGAAGCCGCGCAAGGACGCCGTGGCAAAACGCAAGGCAGTTGATACACCGCTGGTTTCAGCGGCGACTGTTATGTACGGCGAAGATGCAACCAGTCGCTATTCGAGTTACAACGCTCTAGCGACGGAGACGGTCTCGCGTGCATTGGTCGGTTCAGCGGCTGCCGCTGCGATGATGACGGCGACGGTGTGTGCGAATCAGAAGTTGCGTCTATTCAGGCCCAAGCGCGGTGCATCCGCCGTGTGGAAGTCGCGGCCCGTGTCAAAGGATCTGCGGTCGTACCTGGCCGGAGAACAGCGTCTACGCCCAGCAATCAAATCGATGGTGATGGCATCGCAGGCGGGTGAGATTGAAGAGGTTGTCTCGCATCCCGTGATTGACCTGTTGTGCGACCCGGACCCGCAAATGACGGGCGTGTCGTTCTTCAAGGCGATGTACTGGATGCACGAGATGTCGGGCAAGGCGTTCGCAGGCGTCGAACGCGGCATCGGTGGCCCGACGGCGTTGTTTTGGTTGCCGTCGCAATACGTCCGCGTGATCCCGTCACGGCAAAGCATGATCGGCGGGTTCCGCTTCGGTCGCAACACCGCCGAGGCCATCGACATCGGCGTGGATGAGATGCTGTACTTCCGCGCCACGCCACACCCGGCGATGCCTTGGGACGGGTGGACGTGGGTGTATCAGTGTGCCCGCGAACTGGACTGCGAGGCCGCCGCGATCCAAGCGGAGATGTCTCGCTGGCTCAATGGCGGTATGCCGGGAATCGTGGTCGAGGCGGACCCTGACGCATCGCCTGCACAGTTGTCGCAACTCAAGGAAGGTCTTGCACGCGACACGCGGGGCGTGTTCAACGCAGGCAACGCCATGATTATCCAGCGTGCGAAGGTGGTGCAATACGCCACCAAGCCGCATGAGATGGCGTATGTCGAGGGCCAGGAACGCTTGGAGGCCGTGGTCTACCGGCACGCGGGAATTCCTGAAACGATCTGGAAACTGTCGGACAGCAACAAGGCATCGGCAGCAGCGGGCAATCCGCAGTACGCCGAACTGACCATCAAGCCGCGTATCGACTATTTCGCTGGGTATCTGACTGAAACGCTGTTGCCGATGTACGTCGACACCGACGGGTGGTTCTTTGCGTATGACAACCCCGTCAGCGAAGACGAGGCGTTGCAGACGACCAAGGCGACGACGGCGTTTGCGGCTGGTCTTGTGACTCGCAATGAAGCACGGCAGATGATGGGTCTGGAGGCTGTGCCCGGCCCCGAGGGTGCTGAGTATCACCCGGCGATGAATCCGCCTCAGCCTGTTGCGCCGGTCACGAACTTTGTCATTCCACCACAGTTTCGAGGTAACGAAAATGCTGACATGGCCGGACGCGGCGGTTCTGGTGGTAACTCTGGCGATGGCGTTTCGCCTTCTGGAGAGGCATCTGGCGGTCAAGGCTCTGTCCAAGATCTCCGAGGACAATCCGGCACAAAGCGGGCCGACGACGCCGCCCGAGATGAGCAATCCCGAGCCGACGCTGGAGGGCTTTCACAACTGGACCGTGGCGAGCAAGGTCTGGTGGGCGAATCACGGCATCGAAATGCGTACAAGGCTGCAATCCCCAAGTGCGGATGGTGGTACGGACACGACCACGACCACGGCTTGACGACCAAGGACGATCGGCTGGGCGAACTCCCGCCCGAGTTGACGCGGCTGGTCAACGGCATGGCGTCCAAGATCCAGCAGTGGATCGCGGGCGTTGCTGGTGACATCCACGCGACGCCGGACGGGATCATCAACCTGAACGGTCAAACCGAGGCGTTCAACTCGCTTGTTTCGCAGGCGTTGGCGGATGCGTTGGCCTACGGCGGCAAGTTGCAAGCCGAGAGCCTTGGAACGGCATGGGACGTAACGCCGGACGATGCTTTGCGGATACTGGACAACTACCGCGTGCGTCTGGCGAACGAGGTCACGGGCACGCTGGAAGCCGACCTGAACGATGCGTTGAAGGCCACGCTTGCCGATGGTTTGACGGTCACGGACGCATCACGGGCGATTGCCGATGCGTTGGGCGAGCAGGCGGGCTATCGGTCGGAGCGGATTGCACGGTCTGAGGTGTCGCATCTGTGCAACCGTGGCGCGGATGAGGCGATGAAGCGGGCTGGCATTGAGCAGCGGGAATGGTTGCTTGCCGGCGGACCATGCCCGTTGTGCGAGGCGGCGATTGCATCGAGGCCGACGGCGAACGTCGGCGAACCGTTTTGGCGTATTGGTGAGAGCATTCCTGGTACGGATTACGTCATCACATACCGCGACGTGTACGGGGGCGACCTGCATCCGCAATGCCGCTGCGGTGTTGCACCGATTATCGAGGAGGAGGACTAACGCATGGTTGCGAACGTCTACGAAGTGACAGGGCTTGCCGCGATTGATCGTATGCGCAAGCGGTTCGGCGAGGACTTGACCAAGCCCGATGCGCCCATCGGCGTGCGGTCTGCGTTTGTCGGTGGGGTTACGGTCAAGTCTGGCGGACCCACGACAATCAACGTGACGGCGTGGGCGACCACCGACGCTGTGGACATGGACCGCGAGGTCGTTCTACCCGAGGGCTGCGATTGGGTGTCGTACTTTGGTGCCAACGGCAAGACGCTGTTTGTGGACCACTGCTACGGCGTGTCGTATCGCGTGGGGTACGCGAGGGCGTTGCCGACACTGAAGCGGACTCCGAGCGGTGGGCTTGGCTGGTTGCTAACTGGCGTGATTCGCACCGACACCATGAATCCCAATGCTCAGGCCGTGGTTGACGGGGCCAAGGACGGGCGGATCGGCATGAGCATCGGGTTCGAGGCGTTGGAGTGGGGCGACCCGACGCCCGAAGAGCGGACCAAATACCGCAACGCCGAAAGCATCGTGAGGAAGTGCAAGATCCTTGAAGTGAGTTACACCTACATGCCGTGCAATGTCGAGTGCCAGACTCAGGCTGTCACGGTGGATGAGGCGAAAGCGTTGGAACTTGCCACGCTCAAAGTGAAGGGCGTTCTTCCAAAGACTGTGTCTGATCGGTTTGTTATGCCCGAGCAGCCTAAGCGAAAGATTGTGGTCTTGACAACTTGACTTGACTACGTTACCGTAGCCATGGCTACGAACGCACCTTCCCCATCGCTCCTGTGCCAGTACGTTTAATCGTGCTGGCACGGTTTGTCGGGACAACTCAGGCTCTGACGGTTGAGTCCATTTGCGGCGTCTCTGACCCACGCAAAGCGCGAAGCCCCCAGAAAGCCGGACCCCTGTGGTTCGCACTTTCAAGGAAACGCGCACAATGGACAAGAACGCACTTCTGGCTACGGCCAAGAGCAACGGCTTCAAGGGCAAGGACTCCGAGGCCGCCGAGTGGATCAAGAAGAATCTGGATGTTCGTGACGGCGACGGCAACGCGGTTGACGTTGACGCCATCTTCTCCAAGAAGACCGTGACCATCGCCGTCTCCGCCGATGCTGGCGAGGACGTGCAGGTCGTCGATGAATCGCCCGCCGAGCAGACGGGCGAGGACATGGCGAAGGGCCTGTCCGAAGATGAGATTGCCGAGTTCCGCAAGTTGAAGGCCGAGGCCGCGAAGAACGCTCGCGGCAAGTCTGATTTCGCCGCCCGCATTGCGGGTGCGACTGGCAGCCTCAGCATCAACTCGCCCGAGGGCATGGCCCGCGCATCGCAGCGCAAGGCGTACAACGCCAAGGCCCAGCACGGCAAGACCAACTTCAGCGACGCTGATGAGGTCGAGCGGTTCAACGCGATTCTGCGTCTGAACCTTGCCAAGCGTCTTGGCCACGACTACGCGGGCAAGAAGTTCGACCTTGAGATCGTCGGCAAGGACGCTTCCACGATCGTCAACACGCTTGGCGGCGCACTGGTCCCGCACGAGTACATCGCCAACCTGATCTACCTGACCGAGCCGGTCGGCGTGGCCCGCAAACTCGCCAACGTCGTGCGCATGAGCCGCGACGTGACCGAGCGTCCCCGCAAGACCGCGATTGTCAGCATGTCGCCTGTCGGCGAAGGTGCTGCGCTTTCCACGTCGGACGCAACGTATGACGTTGTGAGTTTGACCGCGAAGAAGGCGGGCATCATCCTCAAGTTCTCGACCGAACTCTTCGAGGATTCGGCGATCAGCGTCGGCGACGATGCTGGTAACACGATCCGCGAGGCGTACGACCGCCGCATCGACCTTGATTACTTCCTCGGCGACGGCACTTCGACCTACAACGGACACAGCGGTCTTGCGACGGCTCTTCCCGCGGGCGCGTACATCAGCGGTGCTGGCAGCGCGTGGTCGGCTTTGACGACTGCAAACCTGCTGAACACCATCGGCTCGTTCGAGAACGTCAACAACGATCGCATCTACGGCGTCTGTTCCCGCCAGTTTGCATGGCAGGTTCTCAAGCGTCTCGACACGGCAACCAGTCAGTTCCGCGAACTGATCGGCGAGGCCAGCGGCCCGTATCAGGCCGTGTGGATGGGCATCCCGATCTACTACTCGCAGATCCTGCCCACGGCGTCTGGTTCAAGCGTGAAATCCATCTACTTCGGCGACTTCATGGGCGCGTCGATGATCGGCGATCGCCGCGACCTGACCGTTGATACCAGCAACCAGGTCTATTGGGCCAATGACCAGATCGGCGTGAAGGCTACGGCCCGTTACGCGGTCAACGTTCACGGCGACGGTCGCGGTTCGACCTTCGGCCCCATCACCTGCCTGACCACCACCTAAACCACCTGACCAAGTTCCAGAAAGGGGACAACGCTCATGATTTATCTGCAAAACAACAAGACTGCGGTTGTCGCTGCTCCGCAGAGTGTGAACTCGGCGGCGGTGACGACCACGACCATCGACACGCTTGGATTCAACTACCTTGTGGTTGAGTTCTCGCTTGGCGCGGTCGGCAGTGCGGCCACCGTGTTCAAGTTGACCGAATCGGATACGTCCGGCTCGGGCTACTCGGACATCTCCGCGTTTACGGCCAGCGGTTCGACGGGCAACTCTCGTCTTCCGCAGACCGGCGACGCGAACACCGTCATCAAGTACTTCGTGAACCTTGCCGGTCGCAAGCGTTACATCAAGCCGGAAATGACCACCGGCACGACCACGCTGATTGCGATCAAGGGTGAACTGACCCGCGCAAATCAGTCGCCCGATAGCAACACGGAACGCGGTGTTTCGGCTGCGGTCTTTGGCTAATCCACGCTCGCCGCTGGGGGCGGCGTGGGGAACTACGCCGCCGCCCATTTGATCGACAACACGGGAAAGCACGGGGATCGGTTGAAGGTCCGCAATAAGCGGATTGACGGGTGTTGCTGCAAGGAGGCAAAGCGTGGCAGGCGAACCACAGATCAACGGAACACAGGCGATGCTCTCGGCGGTCACGACGACCGTAACGGGAACTGCGTATGCGCCAAACAATGCGGCATACGGAGCGTCAAACAAAGACGGCATCTTCCAGATTGATATTGCAAGCGGCACGGCAACTGTCGTGCTTGAGGGCCGCGTGGTTGACACTGCGGACTGGGTGACGCTTGCAACGCTGTCCGCCGACGGTGCTTCTCAGATTGTCACGTTGTATCCGCTCATGCGTGCGCGTGTGTCGGCCATCTCTGGCGCGACGGTTTCCGCATGGCTCAACTGCTAAGGAGTACCGATGCCGCCTGCCGGTTCTGCACTTCGTGAAAGCCTCGCCCGCCGCGTTGATATCTCGGACTACCTGATTCCCGACGGCGTGTCGAACAACGCTGAGATCATTCAGCGGTATTTGGACGACACCAGCGTTGGCGATGTCCACATCGGCAAGCCCGGTACTTACGTCGTGGCGTGGAACGGGTCTCGGAATGTGACCTGCAACGGTGCGACGTTTGCGACGTGCCTCACGATCCCGAGCAACAAGAAACTGTCGGGCGTTCCAGGTGTCAAGATTCAACTTTCTGACACTTCGGACGCTGCGATCCTGATGAACACAAGCGGTTCAACGGGAAACCTCAACTTTGGCATCGAAGGCATCGAGTTTGTTGGCAACTACTGGAAGCACGCCCAGCGGACCAGCGGCACAAGCAACCTGTACTACGGGCACGGCGTGATCTTCGTCAACTCGGTTGACGCATTTGCGATCAACTGCACGTTTACGCTGTTCCAGAAGTATGCGTTCTACGCAGCGAAGTATGCGTACCTGACCGTCCGCGATTGCCGCTTCCAGCAGCGATCGGACTGCGTGCATCTGAATGGTCCGGGCTACAGCGCAGACATCCAGAACGTGCAGGGCGCGTCATACATCGTCGAAGCCAAGTTCCTCAAGGGCGGTTTGGGCCAGAACAACGCAACAGCGTTTGTGCAGGGCGAGATCGTTTCGGACCAGTTCGGCAACACCGGCTATTTCGTGTCCGAGGCTGGCGGGTACGTCTACCTCTACTACATCAGCCCGTCGTTTACGGCTGGCGGTGGCCCGACTGGATCGACGTTTATTACCGGATTGACCAGCGGTGCAAAACGTGCGTACGAATCGTACGGGGACGGTGTAAACGGCGACAACATGATCGCGTTTGTTGCCTCCGAGGGAACGTACTACCGCGAACTAAACGCCGACGCCAACAAAGACCTTTACAACAATCTTGTTGACGGCGTGAACTTCGACACGTCAACTGGTACATACCAGCCGGTTCGCTTGACTGGCTACTCGACCGACACAATCCGAGACAACACATTTCGCAACATCCGAGGCAAAGTCAGTTCTGGTGCTGGCATCGCTTTGGGTGATGACAACGTGGGCCTGCTCAACGGCTGCGTGATGCGGAACAACACGTTCGAGAACATCTCAATCTCGACCGATGGCAGCAATCCGGCATTCTCGATTAGCGGTACGGGCGTCAAGACGGTTGACATCAAGAACATCCGAAACCTGACCGTCGGTACTCCGATGATCGTGGTGACGCCGGGCAGCGGTGGCAACCCCGCATTGGAGCGATTGACCATCGACGGGATTGAAGCCCGCGCCGTGACCGCGTACATGGTCCATGTGGACAACGGTGCGGGTGCGGCATCTGTGACCGATCTGCGGATCAACGGCGTCGATGCCACGATTCAAGGCAGCAACGGTTGCGTGATTCGCAATAACGGCACGATCACCCGCCTGAGCCTGTCGAACGCGACCGTGACGGGCAGTGCAGGAAGTGGAAACGCGATCTTGCTTGGTGGCGGATCGGTCACTGACCTTGCGATCACAAACGTCCGCTTCAACCCGTCGAACCAGAACCTTGTCTCTGCAAACGGTGGCACGGTTACGTCGGTTGTCGGGTCCAACATCCAAATGCGTGTGCAGTCTGCGACCACGGGATCGCGGCTCATGTACATCGGCAACGGCGGACCTGTCACCCAATGGAACAACGTGTTCATCGACGCGAGCAGCGCGTTTGCAAATCACGTCCTTGAGCAGGACTCGGCAACGGCATCGTTCCACCAGTTCAACGGGCTGTACACGACGGGCGCGGGTCTGCGTGGGTTCAACATGAACGCCAACGCGACGATGACGGTGAACGTCAACGGCTGGTACGCGGGCGGACACACCGGATCGGCGACGTTGCTGCGATCCAACTCGGCATCGGCAAAGGTGCGTTTGACCGGCTCGGGCTACACGACGACGGGCACGGTGTCTACGCCGATCACCGTGACATCGGGCACGGTGGAAGTGAATAACCCGGACTTCATCGTTGACGCAAGCCTGTTGAACGGCGTGCTGGGCGATCGGTGCTACTCGACCAAGACGGGTGGCGCGGGTGGTCTTGCAACGGCTGGACCTGTCATCTGCAACTCGGCTGGCATTCCAGGTACGGCGACTTGGGAAAAGAACGGACGCACGTTCTAAGGGTGAAGCGTGGCACTGACGACGCTATCCGAATACAAGACCTACGCCGGGATCACCACCACGGCGACGGATACCCGTCTCACCACGCTTGTCTCGGCGGCGGACGCTTTCGTCAAGCGGTACTGCGGTCGGTCCTTTGAGTCTGGACCGTACACGCAGGTCTACAACGGCACGGGCGATGAATCGTTGCAGTTGACCGAGTACCCGGTGACTTCGATTACCAGCGTTACGCAGAAGTTCACCGACGGTACAACCAGCGTCCTCGATTCGGACACTTACCGATTCGAGTCTGTGACGGGGCTGCTCTATCGCACGTTCACCGGGCGCGGCCGTTACGTCCGCCAAGACTCGACCAGTTGGCGCAACGACACCGAACCTGCCCAGCGGTTCGGCAATGCGTACATCTGGTCCAAGGGATACCAGAACTACACCATCGTCTATGTCGGCGGGTACGCGACCATCCCCGACGATTTGAAGTTGCTTGTGTGGAAAATCGTCGATTGGTGGTTTGCTGGTTCTGGTGAAGATTCGAGCAAGCAATCCGAGAGCATCGGCGCGTACTCGTACACCAAGTCAACAGACAAGATCCCGCCAGAGATTCGAGTGATGCTCGACATGTGGAAGGTGGTGGCGGCATGAAAACGCCGTACAACCTTCTTGACATGACGGCCACGGTGCAGACGCCGACGGAAACGGTCGGTGCTGATGGTGGTACGTCTGTGACGTGGGCAAGCACCTACACGGGTGTCCGCTGCACCATCCAGCCTCTTTCGTCCACCGACCGTTTGCTCTACGGCAAAGAGGACGGGTTGCGTGTCAGCACGGCTTACTTCCCGCCCGACCTCGACACGGGCACTGTGACGCCGATTCAGAAGCGTTGGCGCGTGATTGCAAACGGCATCTCGTACCGCGTGGTCGGTGCGTCGATGGACCCGGCAGGCAAGGGCGTTCTGCAAACCTTGACACTGGAGGAAGTGACGTGAGAAACGTCCGCCTCGATTTCAGTGGAATGCAGCCGTTCGAGTCGGCTGTTATCTCTGGCCTTGTGGCCGGCGTGGATGCCGTTGCGCAACTGGTCGCGGGCGAGATGAAGCGCGGATTCAGCCGCACGGCACGGTATCAATCGTCTGCGCCGGGATCGCCGCCGGGCGTGCAGACTGGTCGCCTGCGAAACAGCGTGGCCGTGAAGTCGTCCGGCGTCCTGCGTCGGCAGGTCGGTACGAACGTCCCGTATGGGCGAATCCACGAGTTTGGCGGCACAATCACGGCGAAGAACGGATCGCTGCTTGTGCCGATCGGTCCCAAGGGACGCCAAGCACTCCGCGACAGCGGCGGCAATGTGCGTTCGCTCAATCTGTTCATGATCAAGCGCAAGGGCCGCCCGCCGATTCTGGCGCAGGGATTCTCGCGGCTGAAGGGTCCAGGCAAAGGCTCGGTCACTCCGCTCTTTGTGCTGCTCAAGTCTGTGACGCTCCCGCCTCGCCCGTGGGTCATGCCTGCGTTCGCACGCTCGAGGCCGCGTCTTGCCAAGACGTTTGAGACGTATGCCCGTCGTCGCATTGCCGAACGGCTGGGGGTGCGCAAATGAATAACAACGCCATTTGCACGGCGATTGTCACACGCTTGCAGGCCGATCAAGGATCGGGTGCTTTGTTCGCCACGGGCGGCGGACCCGGACTTATCACCGCCGTCTATCGCAATGAGGCACCGTCCAGTGCGACGACGCCGTATGTCGTGTTTGTTTGCGATGACGCTGCGATCGAGGACACGTTCAGGTCGGACGTGCTGAAGGTCACGGTGCGAGTGCAAGTCTGGATTCCGACCAGCAGCCCGCCGAGCCTCATGGACACCATCTTGGACCGGATCTACGGCAATGCCACGCTGCAATCGTCGGGCGTTCCAAGTTACGGACTGCACCGTCACAACTTGACTCTTGCTGTCGGTACATGGACCGGCGGCACGCTTGTTTACACCGGATCAGAGGACGCCAGCGACAGAGATTACTTCTCTGCGATGGTCACGTTTGAAATGCACCAAAGCAGGACAAGCCCATAAGGAGGGCTACGCATGGGTCAGACCACAATCGGCGCAAATGGACTTGTGACTTCGTGGGGGTCGTCTGGCGACGACGTGTATCAACTCATCAACGGTGGCATCGACTGCGCCAAGATCACGTTTGATGACTCGGCGGATGCTCTGGATGACACCGCCTTCAATGCTTCTGGTGTTTCTGCCATGACGCAGAAGCCTGGCCTGCGTTCGTGGACGGCCACCATCGAGGGCTTCTACCCCAAGACCTCGAAGAAGGTCGGCAACGGTGGGCTAGTGACGTTCGCCGCCGGCGACGTGGTACACATCAAGTCTTGGGACATGACGATCGAGAACAGTGAGTTCGAGATCACCGAGTTCAGCGGGTCAAACGTGACGGAAAAACTGTTCCGTCCCGGCCCGTACAAGTTCAGCGGGTCGTTTGAGGGCTACGTCGATTCGGCGGCGGCTGCGGCCCGCGTCACGGCGGCGGGTACTGCGCCGTCCTCGGCAACCTTCAAGATCAGCGAAGAGGGCGTGACGGATTCCACGCTCTCTGGAAGCATCTTTGTCAATGGCCTGAACGTCGGTATCGGCGTTGGCGAGTTGAACAGCAAGCGGTACTCGTTCACCGGGTCCGGCAGCGTTACTCACACGTTCCCCGCAGGGCTGGGCCTGCTCTCGACTTCCAGCCCGTATGTAATCGTCCCGTCCGCATGGGACGGCGACTCAGACGGCGTGCCGGATCGCACGTTGACGTGGCAGGCGTACTCGGGTCGCACCTACGCGGGCGCGGCGTGGTGGAAGTCCATCCAGATCACGGTTGGCGTCGGCGACCTCATCAAGGTCTCCGTTGGCGTCCGTGGCGCGGGAGCCGTGACCATCTCATGATCGCCGCGTGTGCGACATCACGGGCGGTACGGTGCGGGCTTGGATTGGCTCGCAAGGGACACTATCGCCCACACCAAGGCGATACCGCCAACACACAAAAGAATCGGCTTGGTGACGTTCTGGAACATCTCATCGCCGACGGTGGGCGTGCGACGATTTCCGTTCCGAATCAAGTGGCCAGAGGAACTCTGAAACTCACTGTCGTAGATCGCATTGACGTGCGAGTTGTACACCCACACACCAGCAATCACAATCGACACCAAGACAATCAACGCCGCAAGTGGTTTGGGAAGCATGGCGTCCAGACTACCACGTCCATGATGCCACGCAATACCGAAAGGGGGCCGTATGCCTCCGTCCGGTAATGGTGTTATTGCCAATGCGGTTATTGAGGTCAGCGTTGATCGGAGCAAGATCAAGGCCGGATTCAACGCTGCTGCCCAAGAGACGCGAACCGAATCACAGAAGGTTTCCAAGGCTGCCCAGGTCGATACGGGTTTGCTTGGCACGGCCCGAGACATCAAGCAGTTCACCAAGCCCGTCCGCGAGTTCCGAGAGGCGATCCAAGGAACGCTTGGCGCGGTTCTTGGCTTTGCTGGTACGGCTGGAATCGCGCTAACAGCAGTCACGGCAATGGTTGCTGGTATGCGTGAGTTTTGGAAGATGGCAACAAATGTTGTCACTGCGTCAGACCGCATGGGAAACAGCGTTGCGGGCGTTGCATCCCAAGGAGAAAGACTACAACAACGACTAGCAGCACTAAGCAAGCAAAACAAAAAAACCATGTACGGCTTTGGTGCAGAGGACTACAAAGACCTTGTAGACGATCAACGTTTTGAAGCGAAAAAACAAAAACAAGTTGAACTTGCCAAAGAAGAGGCTAAAGCAGCGGAAGCGCGTGTTTACTGGCTTGGCGAAGCAATCAAGCGACGTGAAGATCAACTTGGCAAAGACCCACAAAAAAGGGCAATGGACGGAGAACTACGCGACCTCAACAAGCAGTATTGGGAAGCGTTGCAAAAATCAATGGAGGCAAAGGCTCGCATTGATAAACCGCAAGTTGTGCAACAGAGAGAGGCGTTGTTTTCTCGAATCAAACTTGCTGAGGCTCAAGATGTCGCGGATGAAGCGGAAAAGCTTGACAAGCAAACAGCGCAACGACGTATGACCGAAATGGAAAAGTCATACGCTGATGAACAAGATGCGTTTGATGCTATTCAAAAAAACAAAGAAGGTGCAACTCAAGAAACACTTGACTCATACAACAAACTTGAACAGGCAATGCGTCGTTTCTATCAGGCTGAACGCGATGAAATCAAACGCAACGAACAGTTGCGTCTTGACGCTGCAACGAACGCGATCAAGCAGTCAAACATTGATTCTTCGTCCAAGATTGTCACCAGCATCGAGAACCTCGGCCAACAAGTCCTGCGCATTGAGCAGGGGATTCGAGGTCTCAAATGACAGTCCGCGAATCATTCCTTTCGCGTGCGACGTTCAGCGTTGACTCCAAGGGCACACGCACCGGCGTCCGCGAGTTCTACACCGACTACCGCGACCCTGCGTCATGCAACGCCGACAACACCAATGTCCCTGCGTTGGGGTCCACCTTCCCCGGTGACAACGGGCTGCGTCTGGACCGCCGCGTGAACAACGTGCGCGATGATGGCACGTTCATCATCCGTTGCGAATACAGCAGCAACGAGTCGTTTACCGAGACGAAGGTAGACAAGAAGCCCGGAACGTACTACGCATGGCAGGGCACGGTGCAGACCGCCGAAGCGAAGATCTGGATCGTCTCGCGGCGCAAGTTGACCGTGCCTTCCTCGGGTTCAACGCCAACGGTCAAACAGATCTGGCAGGGCACGCAATACACCGTCCGCGAGAAGCGGCAGATGGTGACGCTGACCATCCGCACGACCAATATCACCATCGTCAACCCGTTCAACGCGATTGCAGACCAATACCAGAAACTTCACAAACTGGGCGGGGCGTATTGGCTCTTTGCGGGTGGCGATGCGAACCAGACCAATCAGACGGATTGGGAGTTCACCTACCAATGGGTCAAGGACAACGGAACGCCGATGCCCGACCTCGCGGGGCAAAGTGAATCCAACCCGGTCTACGTCATTGTCCCGAACAACACGGTGAACCTTGGTGTCTACGCGCGTGAGCCGTACACCGAGGCCGTGTACGTCGATGCCGACAACCCCGAGACGACCATCGGTTACGGCTACTCGGTGAAGTTGTACACCAAGGACGACAACGGCTGGCAGTCGCTGCCCGGCGTGGCGGGGGTGGTGTCAGGATGACGACCATCCCGGCCAACTTCACCAATGACGATTCACCCGTCCCGGTGATGGGTGTCATCAAGTCGGTGCAGGGCGCATCGCCCGGACCTGCGTCGGCAATCTCGTACACCGTGAGCGTCAACAAGCCCGGCGGCGGGGTGTTTGACCTTGCGGGCGTCAAGCCAAGCAACGCGCGGCCGACCGCCGCAGACATCAACGCGGCGGGTGTTGGGACCGTCGTGTCCGGGTGGATCGTCGGCGGGTCGGCCTACTTCACGATCATCGAGCAGTACGCTGGCGGGGGGTGCGCATGAACGTCAAACGTGGATCGTTCCTTGGTTGCAACATCAATCGCCTTGGCGTGTTGATTGATTCAAGTGGGTTTCCTGTGCAAGTCAATGTAGCCGAGGCTACAGTGTGCTCGTTCCAAATCGAGAAGGCATCTGGAACGTATGCAACGGCGGTCCTTGCACTGAGAACCGGCAACGTGGAACAGAGCGTGTACGCCTCATCGACGACCTACTCCGCGCCAGCGTCGGACCCGCGTGTGAAGCACACGGGCGCAATCGACGTGACCGGATTCGGCGTGGTTGGCCTTGAAGTCACGACCGTTGAAGGCGGAGCGGGCATCGTCAACGTGCATTGGATCGCAAAGGACACAAACTCGTAAGGAGTGGTTTCGATGGCTGTTGCATATCTCAATCCCGGTGCTACTTCGCTGGCGGCTGGCCAGTGGTCGGACTTGACCGGCTTCGCAAACTCGGCGACGCTGGTGGTGTCGTCGGGTTCCGCGACGGCGTACACCAACGTCGATTGGTCCGCACTGACTCAGGGCATCGACTACTTCAAGGTGCTGTCTGGTTTCACGGGTGCGTTGCAGACCTCCAGCGGCGGCCCGTTGAAGTTCGACGCCGATCAGGGCACGGATCAACTTGTGTCCTACGGCGCGGCCGGTGGACTCATGCGGTATCAGGCTGCGGGCAACTCCAACGCCTGCACCAATGTCGAGAACGTCGGCGGCGGTGCGTTGTACCTCATGGGCGGCACGTTCACAAACGGGTTCTTCGCCAGCGGTACGACTTCGGTGGATTCGTCCACCGTGATGACCAACTGCTATGTGACGGGCGGCAATAACACCATCGAGTACAACGCAACTGCGTTGACGGTGTTTGAGCAGACGGGCGGGTACACGGTCCTCAAACGAAACGCGGCATCCATCAACATCACGGGCGGTACGCTGGTCATCGACTACGACGACGGTGCAAACGGCACGGCGACCTACGGGTCAACGTCCATTCAGATCAACGGTGGCGTGGTGATCTGGCGCAACGGCAACCTCGACAAGGTGACGTGGCGAGCGGGCGAGTTGAACAACCGCAACCTGCGCCAGCCCGCGACGATCGGTGCAACGTCGTTTGTGATCTACAGCGGTATTCGCGGGTATTTGGAGCAACCCGGTACGGGCGTTTTGGTCACTTGGTCTGCGGCGACCAAGCGCGGATCGTCGGCAGGATACGCCAATCAGTTCGGCGATTGATATGGGGAAGATGCTCGTCATCAACGGGCGAATGGCCGTCAACGGTGGCCGCATGGTCACGACGGACGCATCGTCCTGTTGCTGCAATGACGACTGCTGCACTCCGCTTGCATCGTGCCGCGTGCTGACACCTTGCGAAGATCCTGAGTCATGCTCCAACGGGTGTACGCTGCTGCCCGGTTCGATCGCACGCATCAACTCGTTTTCCGCGTCGTACAACTCGGGCAACGTCATCCGATCGGTGTCGTTCTCGGGGGCAACGCTCAAGGCATGCCAGAACGTCACGTCGGGTTTCTCGGCCAAGATCAACCTGACCGTGACGCTCAAGGGCGGGCTGTTTGGCCGGACGTATTCGGTCCCCGTGTGCTGGGATCTTATCACCAGCACGGGCAGCGATTGGTCCATGAACGTGCGCGGCGGATCGTTTGACGTGACCGACTCATTGGGCACGGGTGACACATACACGATTGCCGTCGTGCCGTTCATCGTGGATCAGTTCGGTGCGCCGATCATGGCATCGTCGGGCTGCGGGTCGTGCGAGGGCTACCCGGTCCCGACGATCAGCGGTTCGCGTGTGATGGCGTTCTACGTCACCCACAAGAACGGCGTGGCGAACAACACGCTGCAACCGATCAGTACGGCGACGCAAGCCAACTGGACGGGCGGCACAAACTTTGACGTGTTCGGCACGGTCACGACCGACGCCGACTGCAACGGCTGCCCGGCTGATGTCTACTACGTCTGGAAGAACTGCCTTGACAGCGGAAACCCGCAAACGGTGTGGGCCACAGCAGAAGGTTGTGCGCAGGCTCCGTTCTTGTGTCAGGTCCAGCGGTTTACCGAAGGACCATTGCGCTGCATGTCTTTCACTGGTCAGACTGTTCCATCGCTATCCATTCCTCCCGTTGATGTCGTTGTGTTGCAAGGATCAATCTGCGGCGATTCGACCAAGACGCCGCCGACGTACACATGCTGCAAGTGCCTTGCTCAATCGTTCTCTGGCGCGTGCTGCGATCAGGTGTTCAACCCGTTTGGTCCTGAACCGACCGGCCCGTGCCCATGTCATGCAAGCGCATCCGCGACGATCACGCACACAGGCGGAGGCACGGTTTACTACGACGGACTTCCGCACACGATCACGATTGCCGGGTCATACACAGCAACACGCACCGCGTGCGGCGGGTGGAACATCACCGGAAACGGCACATCGACAATAACGGGTCCAGTCGTCAACATCACATACGACTTCCCAAACGATTCCGGGTTTGCAATCGGCTGGACACCCTTCAACTGCGGTGGCGGCACGGACACAGGTTATTGCCGTCTTGAAAGTGCGACCTGCACCAAGATCGTGCATCAACAGGTCTACAGCGTCGGTGCAGACCAAGGCACGCACACGATCACAATGGACATCACCTACACCGAGGGAGCGTGCAAATCAACCGCGTGCAGCGGTGGGTCTGGTTCGTTGGCAGCGTCGGGATATGACGGTTCGCTCGCGGCGTTGATGCGGTATTTCGGGAGCAAGTAATGTGCGGGTGCAACAAGACGCCACCGGATCTGGTCACGGCACACGCAATCGCCGTGCTGTTCCCGTGGTGGACATTTTGGCATGAGGGCAGGCCGTACACAAAGCCGTGGCTTGCGTTCGTGCGGAGTGACAACCAAGTCCGATTCGCCTGCGTCTGGTGGTATGGCTTGCCCATGCCGCTGCGCTGGGTGTTGTGGGCGTTTCTGCGGGTGCAGCAAGGAAGCAACGCCCCGGCGTGGAAGGTCGTCAAGACCCTCCCCGGTTGCGGCTGCATCGTGGCGTTGAAGTCAAAGTACGAAAGGGTGCGTGCGTGGATCAATCAGCGAAGATGATCTTGGTCGTGTCGGACCTCCACTGCGGGTCTACCGTGGGCTTGTGCCCGCCAGACTACGCGACGTTCGACGGCGCGGTGTACGGCCTCAACCGCATCCAGCAATGGATCTGGGCCAACTGGCAGGCCATGCAGGACGAATGGTTGCCGAGCATCGTTGGCAGTGATCCGTTTGCCCTGGTCGTCAACGGCGACGCGACCGAGGGCATCCACCACAAGACCGTGCAGGTGGTTCATGCCGATCCTGGCGTCCATGCCAAGATTGCGATTCACTGTCTGGAACCGCTGGCGGCACGGGCATCGCAAACGTTCATGGTTCGCGGCACTGAGGCCCACGTCGGCCACACGACCGAGGCCAACATCGGGGCAAGGCTGAACGCGGTCAAGCACCCCGAGAGCGGCGAGCATTCCGCGTTCGCGTGGAACATACGCGTCAACGGCACGCTTTGCTCATTCAAACATCACATTGGCACGTCGAGCCGCCTCGCGCTGTACGCGACGCAGTTGTCAGTCACGCTGGCCGAGGAACAAACCGCAGCAGCGCGGCACGGGCATGAAGTACCGACCGTCGTGGTGCGTTCGCATCGGCACACTTACGGCATGTATACCGACGGGCACGGGATGGTGATAACCACCCCAGCATGGCAGACGTTGACCTCGTTTGGGCACAAGGTTGTGCCTGCGGCGGTTCCCAGCGTTGGAGCGGTCTTGCTGGATTTCCGCAGCACGATGAACGGGCTACCCATGGTTCATTCCTTCATTTGTACGGTGGACCCGGCAAAGGAGTTTGTCTGTGGCAACGCTTGACCTTGAAACGCTGGTCGCGGAAATGACCCGTCTTCGCATGGGGTCCGAGACAGCGAACGGGTATTTCACGTTTGACGAGATTGTCGCCAAGACCGGACTGTCCCGCTATCGGGCACGGCAGGCCATCAAAGACGCCGTGCGTGTGGGCAAAATGCGGGCGGATCGCGTTCCCAAACCCAATGTCACGGGTCAGTTGCAGCCCACCGTGGCGTATACCGTGGTCTGAGCCTACTTTGTTTGGGGGTTCTATGCCGCGTGGTCGCAATCTCAATGAGACGCCCGAGGAATACGCCTTGCGCCGGGCAAAGGCGATCCTCAAAGAACAGTTTGGCTCGGCGACGATCATCGTGCCAGCCAAAGACGATCAGGGGTTTGACACGCTCGCAATCTACAGCGCGGGACATACCACCGAGGTCAGGGGCCACATTTGGGCTGCCTACGAAATCCTGTTTGAGGGCAAAGACTCGCAGGGACTGACCGACGAAACCGAAAACTAGGCAAATACCCTAGCACCCACATAGCGCGACCGGACATATACCCCGATCATGCTCAGGGTAATCCACGGTCCCGATTGTCGGTGTGGACGCTGCGGTCAACCAGATAAACCACTGGAACTGCATATTCACGTCCATCTGCCCGATTTGTCTTGCATCATCGCACAAACCGTTGTAGAACAATCGGATATGACGCCGACGCTACGAATAGCGTCGCCGCCAACACGGACGTTGGACCCCGGCGACAAGCCGATCACCGACGCTTACGCGGCGTGGGTGGCCGACATGCGCCGACGGCACAAAGCCGACTGCTCTATCAAGCGGATGGGCACGCACATCCAGGCGTGTTGCAACTGGGTCGGCTGGGTGGGCGTCCGCCAGATGGACGGCGAGGGCTTGACCCGTTGGCTTGGTGCAATGGTGTCCGAGCGCAAGTGGTCCGGTGCCACGCATGACGTGGCCTTGGCCGCGTTGCGGGCATTCGGAAAGTTTTGCCATGCTCAGGGCTGGGTAGACCGCCAACCGTTTGCCGGGATCGCTCCGTCGGCCATGCCTGCACGCGAAGCGGCGGGGGCGTTGACGGTCGAGCAAGCCCGCGCCATGGTGCGAGCGGGGTCAAGGGCGTTCCGATCCGATCGCCGGGCACGGTGCAATCGTGGGTTGTTTTATGGGCTATTGATTTTGTCTGGTCTGCGGTACGCCGAGGCAAGCCGAATCCGCTGGCGTGATTTGGACCTGGACGCCGACCCGCCGGTGCTTGTGACCGATCCGGCGTGGGCGAAGAACCGACGCGAACTGCGGATCGCACTAGCCCCGCCGCTGGTGCGTGAACTGCGAGCAGAACGTGACCGCGTGGCCGGCCAGCCCGATGAGCGTGTGTTTGCGATGATCCCCAATCGCGGGACATGGGCCAGCGACCGCAAGGCCGCAGGCGTGCCCGCCGTCAACGGCCAACGCCGGAAACTGTCGTTCCACTCGTGCCGCAAGACGCTGGCGACGTGGCTGTATGCGATGGTCTTGCCGGACGGTTCTCGCGTGTCCGAGGCCGTCGTCAAGGCCATCATGCGGCACGATCAAGGCGATGCCCACGCCCGATATGCGGAAACGCTCAATGCGCAAGTCTTGGCGGTTGGTCAACTTCCAGACATTTTTGCAGATTGGGACGGAAATGGTGTAGACAAACCGGGGCGAAGAACCGATACTCATGGTGCGAAGTCTGAGTCCGACCCTGTTCCAACGCCCGCCGTCGATCCTCAAAGCAGACTTCGCAAGCCGCTATGCGGTTTTCCGGCGGGCCTTGAAGCAGGGTCAGTTACGGGAGTCGAGCAGCCGCTGGAGTCATCGACTGGGCCGCCGAGTTCAGAACGGCTCTGCCCATTACCGTCCCAAGAAACACGCGACGAACTGATCCGCGTTCTTGAGGCTGGTTCCACGATGATGCTGGCGGTTGCTCGACTCCTTGCGAAAAGCGAGGTGTCGCGTGACAATCAATCAGACTGAATCGTCGGTGCAGAAGCACACACCGGGACCGTGGAAGGTCGTAATCGACGGGACGTACTGGGGTCGCGGCCCCGCAGTTGTTACCGATTACCCGTACTACGAAGACGATGCGCCGTGCGAGATTGCCGACTGCGGCACAAGCGAGGTCAATGAGCGCGGCGAATGGACTCGCACGCAAGACGCCGACGACATTGAAGCCAACGCCCGCCTCATCGCCGCCGCGCCGGACCTGCTTGAGGCGTTGAAGGTTGTTGCGTCAACGCTTGAAAAACTTGAAGCGGGATTGGCCGCGAAAGTACCGCCGTCGCACATCGCGTATGTGTCCAAGCAAGACGCGGCGAACGTCTGTCGTGCTTTGCGAGATCGATCCCTTGCCGCCATCGCCAAGGCCGAAGGCGGTGCGGCGTGAACTACTCCGACCAAGAACACAACCGCGCACTTGACCGCCTGATGGCAGACATGCAACGCCTGCCCGAGCGTGCGTGCATCAACTGCAACCGCCCGACTACGGGCAGCGTGTGGGCGGATGGTCAACTCTGCCGCGCGGTCTGTCCCGACTGCAAGCGTGCGGCGGACGAGCAGGCCGAGCGTTCGCTTGCGGCGACCGTGCGGGCGTTCGACTGCATCAACCCGCTGGCGCGTCGCGTTGCACGCATCGACGCCAAGCGCAAGCCGTGCCCAATCTGCAACGGTGAAATGACGTGGAGTCCTGCCGAGCAGGATCGCGGCGATCACACGGGTTGGCACACGATCAGCGACCCCGCGATGTGGGGCTGCACCAATCCCGAGTGCGAGCATACGGAGGTGGATGATGAGTGACTACACCGCACAACGCACGCCGCGTACCGAAGTACCGATCGGCGAGTCCGAACCGCTGACCGCTTACATCATCTACGCACCCGGCGCACAGAAGTTTTACGCCGCAACCCGCGTGCAGGCTGAGCGGATCGCGGAAGAGTTCAACCGCTTGCAGGGCGAGATTGACAGCCTGAAGAGGCTGCTGGAAACACCTCGCGCCACGTCGTAAGCGTGGCCGCTCCCCGCTGTGTGGAAACACGGCGGGGAGTTTCGGGCGTCCGGCCTGCGGGGAAGCAGGCGATCACACAAAGCGTTCCTCGATCGCTTGGGTGATGTTGCACGAGCCGGTATCGAATCCGGCACGCCCGATTTCTTGCCGTGTGATTGTCTGGCACACGGCATCCCCGTTCCGGTGCGTTACCGGGCGGGGCAGGTCAAAGGAGCATCATGGAATTTCACACGTCCGATCTGACAAACGCTTGCCTCAAAGCCGTTGAACTGCGGCTCAAGGGCAAGCGCATCGGCGAAACGGCATCGGCAAAGTTCCGAGGCTCATTGTGGCACGAGGCCCGTGCGCTGTGCTACGCACGAGGCGAATGGTCAGAACACGCCGCATTCAAGGCGTTGACCGACGGGGCAAGCATCGTCATCGAGCAGGCAAAGGCCGACAACGAACCACTGACCGATGCCGTTGTCGCCAACTGGCAGAACATTGCCGCCGAGTTGACGCCGCTGCTGGTCCGCTACGGCGCAGTCGTCGCGTCTCGCGTGGCGAAGTTGATCGGATGCGAGTTGCCGATCCGTGCCACGTTTGAGGTCGATGGCGAGACGATCGAGTTTGCGTCGCATATTGACGTGCTGTTCCGCGACGGCATGGGCAATGTGTGCATGGACGACGACAAGACGCAAGAGGAAGTTCCGACGCGGGCGTACCTGGCCCGCAACATGCAGTTCGCCATGTACGCGGCGGCTCTCGAATCCGGCAGCGTGATGGTGGACGGCGAGTGGATTGAGTTCCGCCAGTGGCCGCGTCTGTCGTGGATTCACGTCAACAACCTGCGCCCATTTGGTCGCAAGACCGTTTGCAAGGAAGTTGACTGGACGACGGGAGCGATTGAAGAGGTTGAGTACGCCAAGGGCGATATGCGGCCCGAGTCCAAGATTGTTCTGGGTGTGCCGATTGATCCGTCGCAGCGTGCGGCGATTGAGGCTGAGTTTGCAACCCGCGTGCGGATGGCGCGTGCGGGATTGTGGCCGACGAATCCCGATCCGATCGGGTGTCACTTGTGCGAGAGTCGCACATTCTGCCCGTCGTTTGAGGGCAGCAGAGGAGCGTGGTAAATGGAGAAGTCTGAGAGCATCGGACAGTTGGCGACGGCGTTGGCGATTGCCCAAGGTGCATTGAAGCCTGCGGCGTTCAATCGCGTCAACCCGCATTTCAAGAGTCGGTACGCCGACCTGACAAGCGTGATTGACGCAAGCCGCAAGGCACTTGCCGAGAACGGCCTGAGCATCGCGCAGTTCCCATCTGCCGACGGGTCCAAGGTCAGCGTGCGAACGGTGCTGGCCCACAAGTCCGGCGAGTGGATCAGCGATGTGTTGACGCTGACCGCGAGCAAGCCCGACCCACAGGGCGTTGGCTCCGCGATCACCTACGCAAAGCGGTACGCATGGGCCGCGATCCTTGGCATCTCCGCCGACGAGGACGACGACGCGAACGAGGCCAGTGCGCCCAACAAGTCACAGCGTCCCGTGCCCGAGCAGAACGGCAAGGCTGAATCGCCCAAGACCAAGTTTGCAAACATCATCGGCGAGTGGGCCAAGGTCGCACCCGAGGACCGCAAGGCCGTCGCGTTGCAGGTCGCCAAGGCCGTTGGCTTTGACCTGGGCAAGGCGACCGACGACGACTTCAACAAGGCAGCCGCTTACGTCCAGTCCAACATGAGCAAGCCCTTCACCGAATGGGCAAAGGAGAACGCATGAACCGGGTTTATCTGATGGGCAACCTCACGCGGGATGTCGAGTTGAAGTCGCTGACCAGCGGCAGCGTGGCCGCGTTCGGCGTGGCCGTGACGCGCCGCTGGGCTGGGGCCGACGGAGAGAAGAAGGAAGAAACCACGTTCGTTGACGTGACGGCGTGGGGCAAGACTGGTGAGAACATCGCCAAGTTTTTCCACAAGGGCAGCCGGATCTTGATTGAGGGCAGGCTCAAGTTGGACCAGTGGGAAGACAAGGAAGGCAACAAGCGGAGCAAGTTGAGTGTGGTTGCCGAGGGCTTCCATTTCATTGACCGCAAGCAAGACGACGCGCCGCGTGCTGATCGTCCGGCAGCGAAGGCGGGCTATTCCGCTGCCCCGCTCGGACAAGACGACATCCCCTTCTGATCTCTCTCTCCTCTGCCGTGCGGACGGCAGACACACCACCCTCCGCCGTGGGGCAACCTGCGGCGGGGGATTTGCAAGGCAGGGCACGGCGGGGCAGGGCACGGCGGGGCACGGCGCGGCAGGGCGCGGCGCGGCGGGGCAGGGCATGGTGTGGCAACGAATCCCGCGTGTTGGAAACAGCACGCGGGGGATTGGGCAATGACGCCCACTAGGAGTAGTTCATGGCAGTTGCAACAGCGATTGGGCCGGAAGTTGAAAGCGTGCCTTTGACCATGCCGTATCGGGTTGAAGTCGAAATCGAGGGCGTTGCGGATTTGTTGCTCCACCGCTACCTGCCCGAGTCTGTTGAAACCAAGGCCAAAGCCGCCAAGGGCAGCACGGGCAAGAAGACCGACGACGTTGATTCATACGTCTATCGCAACGAGAACAACGAGATCTGCATTCCCGGCGAGTACCTTCGTCGCGCGATCGTGACGGCGGCAAAGTTCAAGCAAGACCCGCGTTCGCCGCGCAAGTCCGCGATGGACCTGATGAACGCCGCATTGATTCCCGAGACGCATCTTGCGTCGCTTGGCAAGACCAAGTGGGATTACTTGGACCAGCGGCGGGTGCAGGTTCAACGCAACGGCGTGACGCGGATTCGTCCCGCGATCCTGAAAGGCTGGCGTTTGACGTTTGTGTTCTCGGTGACGCTGCCCGAGTACGTCAGCCCGCAGTTTCTGAATGGGTTGATTGGTGACGCTGGCCGGTTGATTGGCATTGCAGACTTCCGACCGACCTACGGACGGTTCAACGTGGTTCGGTTTGATGTTCTCGAATGAGTCCTAGTCGTGGCGAGGCGCGGCGTGGCGAGGCGCGGCGTGGCTGGGCGGGGCGCGGCATGGCAGGGCCCGGCAAGGCCCGGCAGGGCAGGGCGTGGCGGGGCGCGGCATGGCAACTACCACCGACACGGGGACACCCGCGTCGGTGGATTGAAGGAGGTTTGCGTGGCACGGATGCCTTGGTTTCCATTGCATGTCGGTGATTGGCTGGCGGACTCGGCTCTGAGTTCTGTCTCGCCTGCCGCGCGTGGGGTCTGGATTGATCTTCTCTGTCTGGCGCACCAGTGTGATCCGCGGGGAGTGTTTGCCACCGATGGCAAGCCCTGGTCCGAGGAGCGGGTTGTGTCGGCTGTCAGGGGCAATCCAGATGTCACCCGTCGGGCGTTTCAGGAGTTGGTCGAGGCTTCAGTCATTCGGCGGCTCACAGTGGATGACATCAATGTCACGCCGATGTCACGCGACTGTCACGCGCTTCAAGGCGCGTACTTCTCTAAGCGGATGTTCCAAGACGAAGCCGCTCGGTTGGGTTCAAACAAGCGTCAACAGCGTTGCCGCCAGACGAAAGTAGGTAACA
>Ga0214917_10001482_pt1 | contig 29974 bp, 37 predicted proteins | sample LL_1208_BB_MetaG_FD_177983 | JGI IMG/M metagenome (GOLD analysis project Ga0214917, IMG submission 177983) | Freshwater microbial communities from Lake Lanier, Atlanta, Georgia, United States - LL_1208_BB | ecosystem: Environmental > Aquatic > Freshwater > Lake | place: USA: Georgia | collected... | reverse complement strand
TTGACCCCCAAGATAAGGAAGATATGTTGGATACAATCAGGGGTACACTTGATTCACTTGGTGTGGATAGCAGACAGTATGAATATGCCGATGACTATGAACAAACCATTGATGTGGATAGTGAAGATGTAACCGGGAATGATGATCAAAACGTATGAGAAGAATAACACTCACGGAGTCTGATCTTAAAAGGATCATTCATAGAATACTCGAACAGAATGAGACCCCGAGCAATGAAGGGGATATGGATCAAGTATCTATGAAGGCAACAACCGATCATATTATGCAAGTGTACAGATCACTGTTGGATGATATTGATTATGTTAAAACTGAAAGGGACAAAACACAAAACAGCAACCTCACCCAGAAGGATAAAGATTTTCTGGTCGGCGCCTGGAACAGAGTGCTCGAAGTAATTCACGAAGATACTCGTCCCCCATCACAAGAAGAAGACCAGGACTATTAAAGATCTCACCCGACAAGGAGTGGAGCTAAGGGGAAATCAACATGTGTTATAACTGTTGGTCTCCCCTTTCTTTATTGTGGATTGTTATGATGATGTGTTATGATGATGTGTTATGGCCGGCCTTGTGTTATAGGGTATTGTTATGTGGCCACCCTTGTGTTATAACATTGGGGGGATGTTATGTATTGTTATGATGATGTGTTATGGCCGGCCTTGTGTTATAACACATAGAGCATTGTTATAACAACGGCCCCCTACTATATGGGGGGTATACCCTGTGTTATGGGGGGGCCTCCCCCCGTATCCCCTTCCATAGGGGGTGTTATAACACAAAAAAGGGGGGTTAATCCCGCGAGCAAAATTTTCTGAAAAAAATTTTTGGAAAATTTTTTGGGAAAAATGGACACTCACCCTCCTTTATGATGGCTTCATGGTTTGGGGTATTTTAAGACGACAGCACAACAGTTCTGTCATTTTCAATATATGTAATCGCTTTTTCAATTGACGGGTGGGTGTTTGTAACACCCATTTGAACCCAAAAAGGAAACCATAATCTCCATTTTTGACACTCAAATCCAGAATACCTATCTCTGACTATTCTATAGCGAATTACTTTAATTCCCATGAAAAAAACGACAGGTAGTTTGTGTTCAGGGTTTGTGGTGGGATCTGGTTTCATGCTTGGGGGGTTGGGTCGGTTGTTATAGATTACACCTTTTGAAGTCTCAAAGTAGATTTCTCTACCTTTAGAATCGTATTCCCTCTTTGTCCAACATCCATTTGAATACTCTCGGTAGATTAAATTACCATTCTTGTCCCGGATTACCAAGTCACCATTGGCCTCAAAATCCCATTTGATTTGTTCTGCTATTGTTTTCATGCTTTTACCAGTTTATACTTTACACCTTCGATTTCTACTACTTTGTCCTCGCAAGGTTTAGGTCGTTTGTCTATGATTCTACCATATGAATTCTCACAGTAGATACAATTACCTTGAGAATCGTATTCTTCCTTTACCCAATGTCCATATGAATCCTCATAGTAGATTCTATTATTATTTTTATTTTTGATTACCAATTCACCATTGGTTTTGAAATCCCATTTGATTTGCTCAGCTATTGTTTTCATTGTTTTACAAGTTTATATTTTACACCTTCAATTTCTATTACTTTGTCTTCACAGGGTTTAGGTCGTTTGTCTTTGATTACACCACTTGAATCCTCATAGTAGATTTCATCGCCCTTAGAATCGTATTCCTTCTTTACCCAACTTCCATATGAATTCTCATAGTAGATTTCATTACCTTTAGAATCGTATTCCCTCTTTGCCCAAAATCCAGTTGAATCCTCATAGTAGATTGTATTATAATCCTTGTCTTTGATTTTCAAGTCACCGTTGGTCTTGAAATCCCATTTGATTTGCTCAGCTATTGTTTTCATACCTTGGTTAGTTTGTACTTCTATGTTCTTACGGAGTTTAAGCCGTTTGTGATTACAAAGATAAGAATAAGTTACGAGATTTCCAAATTTCATCACCTTATTTTCTTGATAAAAACCTAAAAAAAATTTTTTGGGAAAAATTGATATTTACCACTATAGGATATTATGAGAAAGATTATAAGGTTAACTGAATCTGATTTAGTCAGGCTTATCAGGAAGATTATTAATGAACAATCTGATGTAGATTTCTTGGTGAGAAAAGCTCATAATAAAATAGATGAATTACCATTTACAAAAGAAGATTATTTTAACTTTAAAGAGTGTAGGAGAAAGAAACGTACTTTTCCAAATTACATCCCGACGGAGGAAGAAAAACTGGCATTCAATAAATATGTTCGGCAAATGATGAAGGGATTGGATCCTGGGGCTCCATTTAAAGGAAGAAAGGAAGAACCATTCACACCAGAAGAATATTTTAATTATAAAGAATATAAGAGAAAGAAACGAACTTTACCAAATTATGATCCAACGGAGGAAGAAAGGGTTGCATATAATAAATACTATAGACAAAAAAAGAAAGGAATAGACGCTTTAAATCCTTTTCGAAAAAAAGAAGAAGACCCCCTCACTAATTCAACGCAATCTGTCAACGAGGATAAGAGCATTGATCAAATCCTAGATAAGATAGGGATGGAGGGTATAGGTTCACTTTCATCAAAAGAGAGAAGGACTTTGTATGGGTCAGGTATAAAGACAAAGGATACCCCGGATGATTACCCCCATTCTCTGATGGTCATTCCTTTTTATAATCCCCAGACACCTTTATCCAATCAAAATACTGGACTAAAACTTAGAGAGCAACATATCGAAAAGTTATTGTCGAAATATAATATTCCATCCAAGGTAAGTTATGGTTTTCTTGGGTTGGGACTTGGGTTTGTCTATTATGTAAATCTCAAGTTATCTGAACATCTCGAAGATGTTAAAACGATACTGGAGAGAAAGGGGTATACTGTATATTCAAATGAAAGATCCGATCAAGGGGTTCCCCCAAGTGTTGAGGATAAAATTAAAAAATATGAAAAATCTCGTCCAGACATTGTGTTTGAAAAGAAACATAATTTTGATTTAAGTATGAGACAGGAATTGCAACGTGTGAGCAAACTATTGAGTATGAATAAGATTTCAAATTACTTTATGGATGGTATTGGGGAAAATATGATTGGACTTACATTCGAGATTAACCCCCAAGAACGTAAGACTCCTGAGGATTTGATCCGGGTTCTAGAAAAGAGTGGTTATGAGATTATTGAGAACAACTATATGAAAAACCATTCTTGAGTTAGATGGATATAAAGGTGACGAATTCGAGACCTTTAAAATGATTGTTTATTTTCTATGGTAATGAGTTATTACATTTATTGCATGTTTTAATACGGCACTACCAGCCAAATCCCACATCTTATCTAAAATATAATCATCTCCACGCTCAACTTTTTGTTTGATTTTATGATTTAACATAATCATATTTTCTTCAGTATGTTCTAAACCTTTTTCATGTATAATTTCGTGACTTATTAATGGTATTAAGACATTAACATCTTTTAACGCGTTATTGTACTGGTCATTATGATTTTCGTTTATAAATTGTCTGAATTTATCTATATGTTCCCTCATTTCTTTGCTCATAAATCAATCCTTTATGTATAAATATCTTGGGTAATAAAAAACCCCCTATTTGAGTAGGGGGTTCTCTTTTATTCTTTTACCAAGAATCCTATGTCAGAAATTTCTTTATAGTGTTCCATATTACGTTTTAAATTATACTCCAACTCATAGTTTGGATTTTTGTTATCGTGGAATTCCTCAGCTTTTTCTGTAACGATCTTATGTTCATCTTTTGTGACTCGTATAACTACCCATAAATATAAATGTTTTTCAAGCCACTCGTTAACCATATAATCTATGTTCAATCCACTGTTTATAAAGTCGATTAACATAATGTTTGTATAACAAAGACACCCAAAAACGTGATCATTTGTTACAACTTTTCTAAATTCATCATATGGTAGACTTTTTTTTAAATTGAATGCGTTTAGAGAATATAATTTAATATCTTTTCCAGATATCCCAAGTAAACCATATCCAAAATCTTGTCTTAGAGAATTATCTATGCTAGGTCGATGTGGGTTATCCATTTCAACCATAGCCTTAAGTCCGTGCAGATTCGTTCTAAATTTATGTTTTATGGTATCCAATTCTGGTGAAATCTTATCAAGCATTCTTCTATTGATGTCTTTTTCATTTAATCCGTTTGTCGGATAAAAAACAGCAACTTTTTTCGGTTTCTTTGGTTTTGGAGTTTTCATTTTTTGAGTTGTTTATTTGGTTTAAGAATGTAAATATACAACATCTAAATCGTATTTCCAAATATGTGTATAAATAAAAAATCCCTACTTTAATATAGGGGGTTCCTTTGAACAATATGTTCTTGAATAATTTAAGATTCAGATGTTTGGATTTGAGAAGCAAACTCTTTATTTAGATTATCAACACTGGACTTAAATTTTGGATTTAAAGTCAAATCAAATACTTTACCTGTCTTTACGTTTTGAGCAAACCATTTTCCTTGGTGATGTGCATATCTATAATTTTCATCATTTTTATATTCGAATTTGAATTCAGCTTGAATTGGTGCTGTTGTGTTCTGAGTATTATTAGTTGTGTTTTGTTGTTGACTGAATATCGGGATCCAGATGTTTTTGTATTTTAGCATAACTTGGCGGAGTTTATCTAGATCTTTTGTTGTAACTTCACCTTCATGATAATCACTACAATAACCGTCCCCTTTACTACATATCCATACTGGAATATCATTGTCCTCGTAAAATCTTTTTAGAGTCTCATTGTAATTCTTGTCATAAAAATTACCCGTAATTGCGGCAGGTAATTTGATGTTGTAATATGAATTTAAGAATGTTGCAACTTTTTTAGTATATTCAGCTTTTAGACTCTTTGACCCTTCAGGTGTCAACTTATCTCCGATCCTTTCATATAATTTCATTATATGTTTTCTATCCTCCTCTGTCACTAAAAATCTTTTCATAGATCTGTATTTTATGTATAAATATCTGGAAAAATAAAAACCCCTTATTTGAGTAGGGGGCTCTCTGTTTATAAAATTTTTAACACTTCGTGGTTCAATCCCCCCGCCCCTTTTTTGGTTTTGAATCTTTAAAATTAAGTTCTTCTTTTTTTGCGGTCAATTGTTGATCCAATGATTTGTTATTGTAATTTGGATTGTCTTCTTTCATTTTACAATATGCATCATATGTCCTTATTACACCCTGGTTGGAGAATAAACCATATCTCTGAACTATTTTATTGAGTTCTTCCAGTTTTTCGTTTCGTGTCATTTTTTTTTCTTTGATTGCTTTTTCAACAATTCTGATTAAATCAGACTCGGTTAATCTTATTACCTTTGACATAAATTTGTATTTTATACATAAATATCTTAAAAAATAATTTAATTAAATATGTGATGTTGTTTGGACAAATAAGGCGATTGGTGGTGGCTATGATTGTTTATAAATTTCCTTAATTGTACCGTCTTTGTAAAAAATTCGACAATCGGGTCTTGTCCAACCATAAAGGTTGGCCATGATTTGTGCATACTGCTCAATACTGTCCAACCTAATTCTACCAACAACCCTTGTTGAGCTATATTTGTTCTCAACAATTGGTTCGACCAACCAAGTGGCACTAGGGTATTGACTTTTCAAATCTGTAATGACAACATCTTCCTGAACACTTTCTTTTGTACCACCACCCAACCATTGAGAGATTTCGTAACCATTCCATTTTGTGTTCATATCCTCAAGATCGATGAGATCTGGTGATGGATACCAACGATCACCGCAACAAGGACAATCCATACCCTCATTACAACCATTCCAATAACAACCCAAATCCTCGGCAATTGAAATAACTTCCTTTTCTGAACTGGCCTCGATAATCAATCTGTGACAAAGTTTGTCATCAGTCACGAATGAACCACCACTATTGTTTTGGGTCAACACATAAAACTGGGTTGGAGGTACAAGAACTTTTGATTTTTGTGTCATTGTTTTTAGGTTTAGTTCTACAAAGATACAAAAAAAATTTTATATTTCAATCTCCTAACTTTTTTTTTCGTAAATATTTATAATTTCGACATCTTCAAAGTTTGGAACGTAAATTTCGAATTCGTATGGGTTCATAGTTCTTGTTCTAATTGTTTGTTCCACATCGATAACATTTTGGTTTGGTATTAATCCCACATATATTTTATTACCAAAACCCTCAGCTACTTGAACTTCTGTCGTCCAAGAAGCCCCTTCATAATCCTTGCTTGGATTAATTGTGTTGATTCCTCTGTAAACTTTGAGAGGATATTGAATATTCAACACATAGTCTATTACCGTTTGTATTTTTTCTTTTGCACGATCTTCAGTATAAAAATCTACCCCGTCCATCGCGTAGAAATCTTCAAGATAATAATCAGGTGTTAATATATCGTTATTTACACTTTTATTTTCAAATTCTTTATTGGTTGTAAAATAATTTTTTTGAACGAATTCTTCAATACTCTTGTCACTATAACCCAATAACTTACCTACGTATCGAGCCTCATCGGGAGTATTGTCACTGACAAAACCTTGACGGGCTTTCATATAGTCATACAACTTGTAAGCATCATCCTCCCCCTGGTTATTGTAAATGATATAACTTGTGTCCGCAAAATACGTAGCACCCACTTTACCCCAACCACCAGAAGATAAACTCTTGATGTATTCTTTTCTAACTTTACTACGCTTGGGGAAAACTGGAATTATATTCAGACCTTTAGATTTGAGATCTGCAATCTGATTAGGCATTAACTGAACATACCCCACATTTCTTTTTCCATCCAGAACAGTTTGAATCGCACCCTCATCGGTGTAAGCCTCACTGGCATCGATCACCTCATTCAAAATTGGTTTCCAATTTCTTACCTTATCTATTTGTTCTCTGATTTCTTTTGACATAACCATCTATAAATATCTGTACCAACCATAAATAAAAAAACCCCATTCCAAGTGAATGAGGTTCTTCCTTTATTAAAAATTATTGATTGTAAACAAAAAAACACTGAGATTACATGTTTTGTTAGTTGACTTTAAAAGGATTATTTTTTCCCTTTATATCCACAACCTTTTGAGTTGTACCAACCAGTGACGGTCAATTAGATTAACCAATCCTTGAGTCATCGAATACTCTCTTAATACTTATCACTCCTCGAGAATGCCTTCCCAATTAACCCTTGCGGGGTTAGAGGACTTTCCTAAAAATCGTATCGGGTTTGGAGCCCTTTACGGCAATGAACGTTTCATTACTAAGTAGTCACCTGTTTCCGACGACTGATGAGCACTTTTCCTTTTTATAGATGTCGTTAACAAAAATAACTAGTTTTTTGGCTTGCGGATAATGAAGGTAGTGGCTCATCAACCAGCCATGTCATCTTTTGAACGACACGATACTAAACTACCCTCTGAAATCTCCCGATTTCCATATTTTTGGACTCCTTCAAGAAATGAACCTTGGTAGGTTCATGTCAAGGACATTAACAGCACCACCTGTACAATATCATACCTTTAGGTTTTAAGGTTCCCATCATATTGAATTACGCGATCACATAGTTGGATGACCATGTTTCTCACAAAAATCCTACGAGTTATTCTTATTGGTGTTCCCACCTCAAATGAAGGAACCGCTTCCCCCATTCGTTTTACCATTTTTACTACAGTGTTACCCTCGTTACTCAAGGTCGAACGATATCTCGTTTGTCTACTCGAGCTCTCTTGCGAAAGCCGCAACCCATCTAACCCAATGGATCACTTTATACCACTTTCGTGGTTTATTTAAGGATCATAGACGACCCAAATTTTTAAAATTTCAAAGAACGATTGATTTTTAATGCGTGGTGTGAACCACAAATCTTTTACAAATATACAAAGAGAAGTATCAAAAGTCAACTAGGTACTGAAATTTTTTTTTTGATTTGAGTTTCATACACATAGGATCCCCACTGCTGAGCCATAGCTTGAGCAATACCTGAAAAGGTCTTTGAACGTAGTTTGGCTCGTTCAGGTCCTGGTGATAAATAATGTAATCTCTGTGCCTGGTTTTTCGGTAGAGATTTCCATACTTCTTTAACATCTTCGGTGGGTTTTAATTTTGGTAATCCTTTTAACCAAAAACAAGTCGCCTTGCTTTCTGGATGACCAAACTGATACGGTTGAATACACTGGTCGTATTTCCGTCCAATTAACTCTACCGCGTATTTGTGTGGTATTGGATTCTCAACGGCGATCAATGGTATTGGAGCTTCCAACAAGGTCTTAAAGAATCGAGCACCATCGTTTAGATTTTCCCACCTTTGTTCATTTTTGGATTTGTCCTTATTCCATAACCAACATACCCCACTATTCGTTAGATAGGTACAAGTTGGGTGTGCGATCATCATATCCCACCCATCGTTGAGTACGTTCAATACATCGCCGTGTATATGCCACTCAGGGTGTCCACCACTGCATTCTAAGATGTCACAACTCCAAGCATCAAACCCAAGCTTACGAAGTTCTATGGTCGTTGCCTGACTTTCCTCGCAAGCTACAAGTACCCGGATGTTATTTGGTGATGGAATATTATTGTTTGTATTTTCAAACAAATCAAGTTGAATATTTGGTTTGGTCTGTATTTCCACTTTGGATTTAATTGATTTTTAAATTTTGAATTATGGTTTTTATTTGATTGTACTCAGATTGACAATGTTTTTTGTATTGTAAAAGTCTATCTAAAATATAAGCTCGTTCAGTTTCATTTGTAATCAAGTTTTCATTTGTGGCTGGATATCCATTGTGTATTGTCCAATTAGTGCTATGAATATACAATGGTTGATTAGCGTTACGAAGTGTAGGTCTGATAATCATAATGGTGCCGTCTCGCATAACCGAGGTCTTTTCAATAGACCATAATACATTATTTATTTTTTTGTATTTTTCAATCAATTCAATCCTCTTGAAAATTTCAACTTCAGGAAACATAAGTTTTGCTGTCTGTATAGGTGTATAGTTTTCTGAATTATATCCCAGTGTAATTATTTCGAATTGAATTTTCAAATCTTCCTCAAGCGGTTTGTACATAATTTGTTCATCCTTAATATAATGAATTGAACTTGAGTCTGGAGATAGTTTGGTGAACATCCAATGTGTCCCATGTCCAAAAAGATGCAAATCAGACCACTTTACATACCACTCATTTTCTTGTTTTACTAGGAAACCTTCCATACTTTTTAATTAAAAATATAATCAAAAAGTTTAAAATAAAAAATATTCTATGTGATAATGTTTTTATTTTATCGTTCCACTCTTAATGAACACCCTTTTTTAATCAATGGATATTTACTATAACATCATAATATGTCAGATTTTATTAAAAACACAGAAAGAATAAAGACGTTATACAATTTTGTATATGGAAATAATTCTGGTGGTGTTGATAGTACCCAAAATATATTGAATGAAGTAGCTAAAATGACATATGATGAATTTGTAAAAGAAGCCCATAAAAGGCACAAAAAACCAGATGGAACTCCCAAATATACTGGATACGATAACGAAGAAAACAAGGATAATTGGAACGGAACCCGTTCCAAGAAAAAAATTATATTATTTTGTCATGAAACACCAACAGATTTTCCCGAACATCCACACGGTAAATTTAAGGTTCTTCCCGCCAGTCATTTGTACGATGAATCAGGTTGTGATGTGTGCTCAAAGAATAAACGAATTACCAAATATACATGGCTTCAAAAGGTCATAGATCAAAAAGGATCAAATAATACCATGGATGGTAAACTTATTTATAAGTATGACAAAGTGCCTTACGATATAAAAAGTACTGACGAGGTCCAGATCTTTTGTCCAATTAAAGGTCATGGATATTTTCCACAAGAAGTTAGTAAACATAGCGATGGCCATGGATGTCCAAAGTGTGCTCGAGATAAAAATATAACTAAATTATTAATATTTAATAAAGACACTAAGTGGAATACAGACACTAAAGAAACTTGGATTGAGAAAATCAAGAATAGCTCCTTTCATAAAAATGAAGAGGGTGGGTTGAAATATAATTACGATGATGTTAAATATGAAAACTCTAAATCTGGTGTCACAATCAACTGTCCAAAACACGGCCCGTTTCCTCAAGAGCCACGGCAACACACAGCAGGTCAGGGATGTCCCATATGTAGAGGATCAAAGGGCGAAGAGGTACTCAATGATCACCTAAGGAAAATTGGTTTTGGATCTCGAATCCCAGGAAAAAGATTTTCAGATTGTGTTGGACACCCTTCTTCAAAAGGTGCATGTAGAACTTTACCTTTTGATTTTTATTTACCAGAACAAAAAATAGTTATTGAAGTTGACGGAGAGGGACATTTTGATCCTAATTATCGTAAGGGACATAATGACTACACAAAACAGAAACAATACGACACGATAAAAAATGAGTTTGTGAGAGAAAATAAAGGTAAGCCATTAGAGAATGGTGAAATTATAAATTACTTAATACGAATTCCTTATCTTAATCGTAATACTAAAAAAGTAATTGAAGATTTTGAAAATGCATTTGAAAAAATTAAAGAAAATCCACCTGAGGGCTATGACCCAATTATTTACTCTGATGGTTATCCAGATCCAGATTCAGATCCAAATACAAAACCAGAACCAGCCTTGAATACTCCTGAAGATTTCGAAAAGATTGAAAACGACAAAAATCTAAAAGAAAACATTTCTAGGATTAGAAAAATGATGGGACTTATAAATGAGTATATTGATATTCCCTACGATGAAAAAGAAAACACAGGATCAACAGAAAACAAACCTATCCAACTGATAGGTGGACTTAAACAAGACCCACCAGAAATTGATAAACCGCCAGTCTGGAAAAAAGAAAACAACACCATACAATTATTTAATAGAGACAGATTGAATTTTAGAAATTTTATCCAAAATATTCTTCCAAATGTCAATTTGAAATTTTTGGGTGGTGGAGCAATCGGTGTTGCCTTTGTTCCAATTGGAAACTATACATTACCAACAGATTTTACTCAAAATAATTTTTATGGAGTGATTCCACAAGGAAACACACCTGTAGTTTTTAAATTTACCGCAAATTCATCTGAAGTTGAAAAAATCAAAAACCTCATTGACAAACCAAACAACCCAGGTCTAGTAAACTATTATTGGATTAAAGAAGTTGATTTACCATCTGAATTACAATATTCTACAACATACGGCCCATCAAAAGATGTTCTAAAAGACGAAAGAAGAACTCAATGGATCAAACAAAGATTAGGTAGGTATTGGGACACACCAGAACCTCAACGAAAAGATTTCAAATTAACACCAGAAGAAATTAAAACAGGAGAAAGAAAATTGAATAAAATACTCCTTAGAAAACAAGAAGAAAAAAGGACAAAATTCAAAAAATTATACATTGTATGTTTAGATAAAATAAATCGCATTCCACCAAAATTGAAACAAATACTGAATTTTTGTTTTAGATATTACTATTGGATTCAATTCGAACATAAAAAAGAAAATGTTAAAGGTTATAGAAATTTCAAACCAATCTCAGTAATTCGTTCAAATTATTTGAATGATAGGGTGATGCAATATTTCTATTATAAAATTGTATTACGAAAAGATGTTGAGAATCTGACTATGTCATCTAATCAACCAACATACGAAGAATTTGTACAATGGTTCCCAAAATTACTTTTGGCAATTGAAAAAGTTTATAGTGTAGGTAAAGCAAAAACTTTTGACCTACATGACGGAAATATGGGATTGGATGATAATGGTAACATTGTATTTTTTGATGTGTACGTTTAAATTACTCATCATCCTTGTTTTCTAAATATTCAAAATAACCTTTGACTTCTTCTTCCATCATATTGATTAGTTCTTGCCAATAGGATTCATACTCTTCACCACGTTCATAAAACTTATCTACATCCCAATCTTCCATATTAATATATTCTTCTGAAGAGTAATCCTTTGCTACCAATTGTACACCCGCAAAATTATAACCTTCATCTTCGAATGAATTTTGAATATAAACATCGGATTTAATTTCGGTTAAAACCTTTCCCAATTTTTCGACCCAACCTAAAATTGGATCCCATGCAGACTCAATATTGATCGTAATAGTTCCATCACTATCAATGTAATCCATATTTCCATGGAACCATTTAGCACCACAATTTTCTATAGCCCAATCTCTGTCATAATCATTTTCACCATTAGGCCATACGTTGTCAAAAACACCATTTACCAGTTGAGCCGTCCATATTTGTTCGAATGGGTCTTCACTGTTTGTTTTGAAAATTTCTTTAACTTTCGCCACCACATTATCATCTGCGTTTTTAATAAAAATCAAATTTGATACACTGTTTGCCATAAATGAACTTTTTGAACTCAAAGATAGCTAGTGATTTAAAAAAATCAAATTTGTCTTTGGAAAATCGTAAGTTACTAGGACATAGATAATTTCTACCTTTTTTAATATATTGATATTTATTTGAAATGCGTATTAGATACACCAAAAAAAGATTTTTAATTGAACAGGAATCTGAGATTACAAATCAAACACAATCCAATTCAATTAGTGGGTTTGATAAAGTAATTGAAAAAATTACATCAAAAGGACAATATACAGAAGAACAAATAAATAAAATCAAAGATTTTATACGTAAATCTGGCGTAGTAGATTTGGAAATATCACCAATAAAAAATGCTTCTGGTATGGCTCTAGATAACAAAGTAATAATAAGTCCTCAAGTATTTGAATACCCGATAACTCGTCTTTTATACATTTTATTCCATGAAGTTGCTCATGCTTATCAATTTAAAAAATACGGAAAGACAGAAAAATGGAATATGTATTTTAATGAACAACCAGTTGAAGAATCCGCAAAATTTATGAAATACTTAGAAAACATCGCGGATGAATTCGCAATTCGTAAATTGAGAGAACTTGCAAACTTAGGTTTGATTACAAAACTTGATGCTAAACTTATTTATCCAGTATATTCTTCAACACCACTCAATTATTTTATTAAATTCATTGAATTCTTTAGAGAAAAAATAAGTAATGCTGGTATTACAGATCGACAACAAATAAATGAATTATTGTATAGATACGCAGTGATTGGAAATATGGAAATTCTTAAACAATATAGACAAAATTAATTTGATGATCAAGTTCCTAGACATATTAAAAGAAAGTGATGAAAACATCTTTATTCCTCGAAGAACAAAAGAGGAAAAGGATAAGAAATTACTTTTCAGAACATACAGAAAAATACGTGATTACATCAAAAATGGTTCACAAGGTGGTTTAGATTTACGTGGTTCATCTATAGAATTCTTACCTGAAAACCTTACCCAAGTTAATGGTAATCTAATATTAATTGGATGTGTTAATCTCAAATCACTTCCAAATAATTTAACAGTCAATGGTAGGTTAGATCTAGAAAAATGTAAAAACATCACATCACTTCCCAGTGGTCTTAAAGTGGGAGGACTTTTAGATCTCAGAGATACCAATATTGGTGAACTACCACCAGACTTAGAATTTGGAGGAAGTCTTTATCTACTAAGGACACCAATAGAAAAACTTCCGAATAATTTTACAGTTAATGGTGATTTATATCTAGATAGTTGTAAAAATCTCAAATCACTTCCTAGTGGTCTTAATGTAAAAGGTGATCTAGATCTCAGAAATACCAATATTACTGAACTACCACCAGACTTAGAAGTTGAAGACACTTTAGTTTTGTATAACACACCACTATCTAGAAATTATTCACGTGATAAAATAAAAAAAATGGTACCTAATGTTAAAGGAAACATATATTCATGATCAAGTTCTTGGACATATTAAAAGAAAGTGATGACAACATCTTTATTCCTCGAAGAACAAAAGAGGAAAAGGATAAGAAATTACTTTTCAGAACCTATAGAAAAATACGTGATTACATCAAAAATGGTTCACAAGGTGGTTTAGATTTAAGTGGTTCACCTATAGAATTCTTACCAAAAAACCTTACCGAAGTTAATGGTGATCTAAGATTAATTGAATGTGTAAATCTCAAATCACTTCCAAATAATTTAACAGTCAATGGTAGGTTAAATCTAGAAAAATGTAAAAACATCACATCACTTCCTAGTGGTTTAAAAGTAAAAGGTAATCTAGATCTCAGAGATACCAATATTACTGAACTACCACCAGACTTAGAATTTGGAAAAAGTCTTATATTAATGAGAACACCGATAGAAAAACTACCAAATAATTTAACAGTTAATGGTAGGTTAGATTTAGATAGTTCTAAAAACATCACATCACTTCCTAGTGGTCTTAATGTAAAAGGTGATCTAGATCTCAGAGATACCAATATTACTGAACTACCACCAGATTTAGAATTTGGTGTTGGTCTTTATTTACTTAGAACACCAATAGAAAAACTTCCAGATAATTTAACAGTCAATGGAAATTTGGATTTAGATAGTTGTAAAAATCTCAAATCACTTCCTAGTGGTCTGAAAGTTAAGTATGATCTAGACCTTAGAGGTACTAATATTACTGAATTACCACCAGATTTAGAAGTTGGAGATAGTATTTATCTTTATAGAACACCACTATCTAAAAATTATTCACCTTATGAAATAAGAAAAATGGTACCTAATTTTAAAGGAGAAATATATCTATGATCAAGTTCCTAGATATATTAAAAGAAAGCGATGACAACATCTTTATTCCTCGAAGAACAAAAGAGGAAAAGGATAAGAAATTACTTTTTAGAACCTATAGAAAAATACGTGATTACATCAAAAATGGTTCACAAGGTAATTTATATTTAAATGGTTCACCCATAGAAGTCTTGCCAAAAAACCTTACTGAAGTTAATGGTGATCTAGTGTTAAATGAATGTGTAAATCTCAAATCACTACCAAATAATTTAACAGTTAATAGTGATCTAGTATTAATGGAATGTAAAAATCTCAAATCACTTCCTAGTGGTTTAAAAGTAAAAGGTGATCTAGATCTCAGAGATACCAATATTACTGAACTACCACCAGACTTAGAAGTTGGCAGTAGTATTTTTCTTCTAAGAACACCGATAGAAAAACTTCCAGACAATTTTACAGTTAATGGAAAGTTAGATCTAGATAGTTGTAAAAACATCATATCACTTCCTAGTGGTCTTAATGTAAAAGGTGATCTAGATCTCAGAAATACCAATATTACTGAACTACCACCAGACTTAGAATTTGGAGGAAGTATTCATCTTCAAAGAACACCAATAAAAAAACTTCCGAATAACTTAAAAGTTAATGGAGAGTTAGATTTAAGTCGTTGTAAAAATTTACAATCACTTCCTAACGGACTCGAAACGATGAATTTATATTTAAGAAGTACCAATATTGAAAAATTACCGTCAGATCTAAAAGTTAAATGGGGTATATTTTTGTATAACACGCCACTATCTAATCTTTCAAAGGATGAAATAAGAAAAATGATACCTAATTTTAAAGGAAAAATATATCTATGATCAAGTTCCTAGACATATTAAAAGAAAGTGATGACAACATCTTTATTCCTCGAAGAACAAAAGAGGAAAAGGATAAGAAATTACTTTTTAGAACCTATAGAAAAATACGTGATTACATCAAAAATGGTTCACAAGGTGATTTATTTTTAAATGGTTCACCCATAGAAGTCTTACCAAAAAACCTTACCGAAGTTAATGGTGATCTAGTGTTAATTGATAGCATAAATCTTAAAGTACTTCCTAAGGATCTCAATGTAAAAGGTGGTCTCTATTTAATTAGATGTGAAAATATTAAATCACTTCCGAGCGGTCTTAGGGTTAAAGATAATTTAAATCTAAAAGATACTAATATTACTGAACTACCACCAGACTTAGAAGTTGGCGGTAGTATTTTTATTATGAGAACACCAATAGAAAAACTTCCGAATAATTTTACAGTTAATGGAGATTTAGATCTAGAGGATTGTCCAAACATAACATCACTTCCTAGTGGTCTAAAAGTACTAGGAACTTTAGATCTCAGAGATACCAATATAACTAAACTACCAACAGACTTAGAAGTTGAAGTAATAATATTTTTGTATGGTACACCACTATCTAATCTTTCAATAGATAAAATAAAAGAAATGATACCTAAGGTTAAAGGACAAATATATCGATGATCAAGTTTTTAGACATATTGACTGAATCTAATGTAAAAAAGGAAATTAAAGATAATTTTCCAATTAAAGTCCAAGTATTTCAAACTTGGGCTGGTAATTATCGTATTGAAATTGATGAAATGACTTATGAAACTTTTCAAAAGTTAGGTAATGATAATCTTTCTGTTGAAGAATTAAAATATGGAACAAATTTAGGATACGAATATACGACTAAGCAAATATTGTATCCAAATGACGTAAGATCAACAAGGTATGATTATAAAACAGGTGAAGCTTGGTATTTGGCATCAACCATGAAAGATGTTGAAAATTGGTTAAAAAAATACCGAAATTTCGTCATTAAACAATCTTACGAAGATGTGAATCCACAAACAAGTGATAATTCAGAAGTGACAGAAAACGAAATTACCGAACGATGTTGGAAAGGTTATACACAAAAGGGAATGAAAACGATGTTTGGAAAACGTTATCCGAATTGTGTAAAAAAATAATTCAATTAGACGGTAAGATAATCCAAGCCAATAAATAAAAAAGAATAATAGGCAGAGGTGTAAAAATACAAATAACAAACACAAGTCGCCAAATTGTCGGATCTATGTTTGTATATTCACCCAAACCACCACACACACCACCAATTTTTCTGTCATACGGAGACCTCACTAATTTTTTATTTAACATAATTTAAAATATAGTTATAATTCTTGTTCAATCAATATTTATGAATGTGGACTTAAAAAGTAAAATATTTCAAATACTCAAAGAGTACTATGATCGTGACAAACTTTATCTCAAAGAACCTTTGGTAAGAAACATAATGCGTAAAGATTCGAGTGGAAAGTTTATTGCGCCCAGAGAAATAAGAAAATATGTAAGGGATTTACCTGATATTCCATGTCAAGACATTGATGGTAATGAAACTATGTGTACAAAAATCCCTCAAGTAGTGTACGTGTATATCACCGGGAGGTACTAGTAATTGGCCTGAAAAACTAGTTTGAAGTTTGGGTTGTATTTACCACCTGAACATTTTCCACAGGAACAATTCCGACGAGCAACACGACTTTTACTGTATTCGGATTTACAACCATTACAAACCGCGGAGTATTTGAGTTTTGGTTGAATTACATTGCTACTAGAGTAGCAACGGTTACCAGAACAACCAATTTCGATAGCCTTCCTTTGCCATACCTTGTTGTGGTTTTGTCCAGGACAAAGGGCGTGAGCGATTTCATGAAGAATGGTGTCTAAGATCTGCTCCTCTGAGTTTAGAACACAGAGTGGTCGTGATAGAGTGATTTCCTTGTCGGTGTAGTTACAAGAACCAAACCTAACCTTAGCGTTGTCAAACTTGAAACTCCAACCTTGAGTCAATAACCCATGTTTGTTCATCAAATCGACTGCCATCTGTTTTACTTGTCTAATGTCCATAGTTTTTGTTGTTTGTATGGCAAATGTACGACAAGATAATCGATATTCATCCACCAAAACCAAATAATTGAAATATTTATCGGTTATGATTTATACAATCAATGAAAACACTATCAGAAGAATAATCCAAGAATCTGACTTGGATAGTTTCATCAGAAGTAGTTCAAAGAAAGAATTAACCAATTTGATTGGTAAACCATTAAATCTTGTACTGGTGATTGAATTCAATAAATTAAACCCAGAAACCCGGTTGATTGATAAAAAATACAAAAAAAAGAGATTGGAAGGACAAATAGAGGATATATTATCTTGGGATTTATATTCAGAACCAAAAATTTTGTATAAGTCAGATGAAGGTATTCACGATCTTATGTTCGATGATAAAAAAAGTGAATTTTTACTAGATAGTTATGACCAAAAAAACTATGTTTTACCTTATCAAAAAACAGATAGTGACAAATTGGATCAATTTAAAAAACATTTTTTTGGTGATGATATTATGGATACAAAAACAGATATGACCGAAAAGTGGTCACAGAAGTACAAAAGATCAATTGACTGTAAAAATCCAAAAGGTTTTTCTCAAAGAGCACATTGTCAAGGTAGGAAAAAAAGAAAAAATTAAGATTTTTTAATATTCAAAGATAATCAAACAGTTTTTTTGAAATTTCTTAACCAGAATTTGGTTTAGGTTCCATACCTTTTGGAGTCATTTTAGTTCTCAGAAAATCTTTAATAAAGAAAATTTCTTTAAAATCCGTCACACTTTCTCTATGATTATACAAAATCTTCTTGTGAGGTTTGAAATAACCAGTTTTAATCCTGTTATCCTCAACAATTAGAAATAGTGCATCACCATAACTTATTGATCCATCATCTTGTTCGAAACCAAAATATAATTGATTGGATGGTTTTTTGCCGTATTCATCCAAACATTTCTTTCTATCCTCAAGGGTTGTATATGTCAAATTTGGATCGTTGGGTAGTATTTTGAATACCCAGACAACAATACCATACTTACCATTATCATCCATATTCAAGTATTCCAAAGCTTGAATATCAGCCTTGATTTTTTTACGGATATCTTGTGGTATCGAATACGAACCAACGATATCCTCGTGAAGTTCATTATTATCGTCTTTGTATCTAAACAAAACTAACATGTGACTCGAAGCCTCATAAAATCTTTTTTTTAATCGCTCCTTAAAATGAGTTGATAAAATAATTTCTGTGAGCATAGACTTAAGTTTGAGCATATTATAAATATAATATTTTGATAAATACAAATATTTATAAACTAAAGTTTTTGGTATGAAAAAGATTATTAAATTAAATGAGTCTGATTTACTCAAAATTATCAATAGAGTAATATCTGAACAGATAATACAAGGTGTTGGCAACGATCCTTATCAATATAAAAAAGTAGGTAATAATTATTTTTATGCATTCAAAGGAAAATCAAATTGGACACAAGCTAAAAATCCAACAGGATTAGAAGCAATTAAGACAAAAATATTTCAGGAACCACCGACATCTAGACAAGGTGGTTCTGTACAACCCAAAAAAGTAACGACATCTAGACAAGGCGGTTCTGTACAATCCACAAAAGTTAAAAGTAGACTTGATATTCCCGGTGGTGTGTCACCATCAGATACTCCTGAAAAAATAGGTGACACTAGAGCAACACCACAATGGATGAAGCAATTATCGAAAGATGCTATTAAAACTCAAACATTAATTCGCGACATAACCCAAAGATCATTCAATGTATTAACTAGGATGAAAAAAGAAAATTATTTGCAAAACGACTCTTTTGTAATTGTAAACAAAAATCAGGCTGTGATTAGTCTATTCAAACCTAATTACAAATTCATTGCTACAGGAAGAATAGTTTATGGTGGAGCTACTGAAAAACCTGGAGAATATAAAGACTACGGAAAATTCTTTGATCTTACAATAAAATATTGTAACGTGCAAAATGGTATTTCACTAAAAAAAGGTGGAAGCTGTGATAAAGTAACTCAATATTATGCAAAGTTTCCAAAAGCTATAGGGAAAAGACCTCCGTTCGATTTTCCAGACTATCCCGGTTGGCTTGGAAAAGGATTTCCATATTCATTTGAGGCAACTGTGGCCGCTGGTGAAAATTTTACACCAAGCGGTGATTATGACCTCGCTCCTGGGAGCAAAGGTGGATATTCAAAAACTGGTTCTATAGACAAATATAACTTAAGGAAAGACGGCAAAACCTTACCAACTGCTGTGCACTTGTTTCCCTCCTTTAGAAAAGGTCATATGGATAAAATTTCGAAAACACCCGTAAGTGACGACAAAGATGTATCAAGTCAAGCAAAGGTAGGTATGGGGTGTATTAATATTGATGAAAGAATGCTCAAACTTTTCGATACTTACAAACCTACAAAATGTTTAATTTTACCTGAAAACAAACAAGACGAAAAAATAATTGTAATACCAACACAGACATTCATAGATAAGCTAAAAAATTTCTGTGTAAATTCATTTACATCTTTATCATCTTTATTTAATGATGTGGCAAAAACCTTTTTTTAATAATTTGATTACATTTTAAACACATTTTTCCAGAATTTTTATCAATTCTACTACCCTTACCTTTAGCATCAGTCATGACACAATTGTTATTTTCACAATGTGGTATTCCTAGTGTGTGTCCTATTTCATGAATAGAAACTTTTGCTAATTTGGATCGTGTTTTGATTTTATATGTGGAAACAATACACATTTTACCATTTATCCTACCTAACCCAAAAATAGACCAATTTTTGTGAGTAACCCCATTTAACGTCCTCTGGGTTGAAATATTTTGATTAGTCACAATTAAAATCTTACCGTTCTTAGGGACTCTTAGATAATTAAAATTGGAAAGCATGCAACCAGCATCGTATTTGTTTGTATTTTTTAATTTACAAAGTTTTGTATTGGGTATTTCAGAAAGTACAACCACATCTCCATCATAAAAATCAACCAAGGTTTTTCGAATGAAGTTTATTTTTTCTCTATCTACTTGTCCTACAGGTAGAATAGAAATATGAATTTTTTTTTCATATTTCATATTTGAAATACAAATAAAACTCAAACCAATTAACATTATGTGGAAAATCAATAATTTTTTCATAGTACCTCAAAGGTAATACAAAAATCTCAATTTTCAAATTTTTCAATTGAATTTATATTTATAATAAAATTCTGTATGAAAAAAACAATTCAGTTAAATGAATCTGATCTACTTAAGATAATCGATAAAGTCATCAAAGAACAAAGTTTTTTTGAAAAAATTAAAAGAAAACTTGGCAAAAAACCACAAATTCAAATTCATCCAAGTATGAATCCAGAATTTAAAAAACAAATTGATTTTTCAAATTTGAGTACTGACAGTACAACACCATATGTTTGCAAACCAAATGATTCAAATTGTGCTCAATTTGTAAATGATGTTTCTGATGATTTAAAATACATAGGTAACGCTTGGACTGCTTATAAAGTTGCTCCAGGTCAATTGGTTTATTCGGCTTTTAATAATATTGATTCAAACAAAGTACAAAAGGCTAAACAAATGTGGGATCTGATTCATAAAAAAGGTGGTGGAGTTGAAAAAGGCCCATACAATAAAAAGATAGCCAGTTTTGTCAATGGAATTGTACCGTCAAAACCAAATGTAAATTTACAAAATGGAGATCTAGTTGGAATATTTTACCCGCCATCATCTCATCACGAGGAAGCATTTTACCAAGGGTTAACAAGTGATAAAAATAATAGTCCGAATAGTTTGTGGGGAATGAATACACACGTCGGAAGAGTAATGGTTATACTTGACAATACACCAATTGTTTTTCATAATGTAGGTGGAAACGTCCAAGCCACACCAGCAAGTTTATTGAGGATAGCTTGGGTCAAAAGAAAAAAATAATGAAAAAATTAATCTCAGAAAGACTAGGAGTTCCTAGTGGTATTTACCAAGCTGCGGTTACCGTATATGAAGAATTTATCAAAAATTTTATTGATGAGTTGGATGAATCAATAACTGGCTACCAAATAGACTATAATTTAAATCCACCAGTAAAAATTGAAGATCTTACTATAAAAGAAATTAAATTCAAAGTTGAAATTACCGAAACAAATAAGGTCAAGGCACCAAAAATAATGGGTTGGGCACATCACAGCAGTTTAAAATCAGAAACTGATGATGAAAAACCAGAATTTATTTATCATGAATTCACAGGTACCGTAAAGTTACAGTTTGATTTGGTTGTTCCTGAAAATTGGAATGTTGAAGATTTAAAAATATTTTTATTTGAAAATTACAAAGAAAGTATCTCATCAATTGCTCACGAATTAAAACACCAATATGATGAATTCAAATCAAAAAAAGCAAATCTTCGAGTGTTGGTCAATTATCAAGCAGCAAAAAAAATGATAGGATCCTTACCACCACTTAGACAATTAGCTTTCGATTTATATTATGTTGCAAATATTGAATCACTTGTAAGACCATCACAAATTGCGACAGAAATGATTTTAAATGATATCGACAAACGTCAGTTTTTAACTTTTCTCACATCTACCGAAACATACAAAGAATTGAGGAGAATATCTCAATTTTCAAAAGAAAATTTCAAAAATAGTTTACACAATTATATTGATGATATTAAAGAGATTTTCGAAGAAAATAATGTTGATTTCGATGAAGATCAAAGTGACGATGAGATCGTAGAAAATATGATTAAACTTTGGATCAAAACATATAGAAATCGGAATATTGAACTTTTTAATTATCTTGTATCTACTAATCGGGTCGAAAGTATACTTGGTTTATCAGGTAAAAAACTTGGTTGGCTTAAAAAATTTGTAAAAAATAAACTTGATAAAATTATGTCAGACCCTGATAAATTTTTGGACAAAACTGAAAATTTGTTTAAATTTGTATCAACTAAGATGATGAAAAAAATAGCAAAACTATACGATTATATCGGAGAGCAACCTATGAAAGAATCTATTGTGGATCCTGAGCTTTATGGAATGTTTAAAAATGGTAAAATTTTTGAAATCTCAAACATTCCACTTACCGAACAAAGTAACACTGAACTTTTAGGTAGAAAAGTACAAATTAACCCAGATGGGTCAATACATTTAGAAAACAACAAAAAAAATATGGTCAAACTTAGATTTTCGATACCTTCAATGAATCGATTAATCAACATTGTAAAACTCATACCATATTCAGGAGGTTACAAAATCAAAACCAAAATGGGTGTTGAAAAAGATATTGATAATACTATAGTGAAAAATATTTTGAATTTTGTTGATAGTGATTTGAGTCAAACCAAAATTGACACTGGAACTTTGACACCATCACTTGGTATTACGAAAATCAAATAATTTTTTTTTACTTCCCGGATAACAACTACCACCGACGTATCCAATTGCGAGAAAAAAAAATAAAATCAAAAAAACAATCATTTGTAATTTAAATATATTTATAGTTAAAATTTAAGATGAAAATCAAATTAAATGAACAACAATTACAAAAATTAGTTGAGTGGTTAAAAACCGAAAAAAATTTAATTTCGGAAGACGCTTTTAAATCTTACTACGAAATACCATCATCACGTAGTTTAACAAAACAATCCTCGACAAAAGAGACAAACCCTCTGGAACCAAAACAATCAGTAGATAATATATCATCACTAGAACCACGTAAACGAGGAAGACCTCGGAAAAACCCAATTGTGGAACCAGATGTCTTAGAACCTGAAGTAAATGTTGATATTACGCCAGATAGACAAAAATCTGGTAGAAAAGGAAGACCATTCAATTCACAAAAAATTTTCGATAAAATTATGTACTACATAAACAAAAATGTTTTTGATAATGATCAATTGACCAATTTGGGCAATTCAATATTAGACAAAATAACCATTGGAAAACAATAATCAAATAATACTTTACCACAATGAGTAAAATTAAAAATTTACAAGAAGAATTAAAAAGACAATATCAATTGTTATACGAACAGGGAGATTTGTATGGTGATCTATTAAAATATGTTTTGAATAATAGAGCTAAAGACAAATCTAGTGGGGAAGAACAATCTCCTGAAAATGTCGGAGATTTTGATATACCGTCTAACACAGAATTTAAGAATTTCAGACAAGTTACTGATAAAATAATCGAAAAGTTGGAAGGTGGTTATTACAATCCATCGTGGCATTATAGTTCACGTATGGGTAAATCGGGTGAAACACTATTTGGATTAGATAGACGCCATGGTGGTACGTTAAATACAAGTCCAGAAGGTAGAGAATTTTGGAGATTAGTTGACCAAAATAAAAATTCACAAGTTTGGAAATACAATTATACACCTACAGGTTCTCTTGGTGAAAAATTAAAAGGTTTAGTCAGTAAAATATTACAAAAATCTTACGAAAATTTGAGCCAAAAGTATCTAAAACCTGAAAGTATCAAAATGATCGAAAAAGATCCTAGGTTAAAATTCCATTTTGTATATGCTACATGGAATGGTCCTGGATTCTTTAAAAAATTCGCTGATAAATTGAATCAAAGAATTGAAAATCAAAATATATTAGATCCTTCAAAATTGTTCAAACTATCTATGCAAGACAGAAGGGATAGTGTGGTCGCATCATCCGCACCAAAAATTGAAAAAATTTTCAATAGTTAATTTTCCAAATCAATCCCAAATTTGTCTTTAGAGTACTCAGCTGAAAATCTCAAAACTTTTTTGTTAAGATCTCTTCCCGCTCTATTAATTCTCTCTTGAAATTTTTTCATCAATGTCTCGATGTCCTTGGATTTCATAATAATTTTATGAGGGAGTTTGTCAGTCAAAGAACTGTCCTTAAAATAATCTTGTAAATACCAACTGTATAAACGTGTCAAGATACTTGTTTTCAAATTTGGATTATAGTTTTCAATCTCATTCACGATATCTTGATAATCTTTTTGAGCATTGAAATCTATCATTTTTTGTATTACCCTTCCATATGGTGTATCTCGAAATTCCTCTAAAGACATTCTTTTCAGTTTATTGGATATCTCTTGGGTCACTGCTCTCATCTCATAAGGTTCAGAAAAATAAATCAAGTATAAAAACCTATTCCATAATTTGAATATAGGTTTTGGTACATTATAATTTTTTGAACCGACATAGGCTAACGTAAAATCTAAAGCTCTAGATCCAGACTCCAGACGTTTGTAATATTCATAGAAATGTGCAAACTCGTGATAAATAGTGTCTTCTAAATCTTTCAGTAATTTTTTTAATTGTTCATCATCGAAGTTATCTCCTAATTCAATATAAAAATCTGACTTCAAAACCAAACTATTTTTGATATCCTCCAAAACGTATTTGGGTAATCTTGAACTACTTTTTTTAAGGTAAGATACGTTTTCATTCCGTTTACCAATATCGTAAGCAGCACCCATCGTGGCGTAGTTGATCCCTACTTGAAGTAATTCTGGATTTTTTTGATTTTTTTTTCTTGCGGAAAAATTAATAATTAATTTCTCGACTGGAAATTTAGCAAATAACGAGAAATATTCTTTATAAATAAAAGACATATCTTTGAGAGTGATAATAATCTGTTCACTATAACTACTCAGATCGGAATTATAAAACTCTATAGTTTTACCTTTTAGTTCTTCATAAACGATAGTAATGTAAGGTAAGGTTGGTTCAGCAACTCCCATTTTTTCAGTGATTAATTTTTTACTCACAATTAACTTTTCTTTCGTATATTTATTAAATATTTCGAATTGATCAAATTTACAATCAAAAAACCAAGAAACAATGAAACCATCACAAATTTATTCCAAAGATATTTCTATCTTAATCAATGATATACTTAAAGAGTTGTATCCGAATAATATCGGAAGAATAGATGAACCTTTATGTAAAACCCGTGAAGGTTTTATAGACGACGACTTTCCAGCTGAAGAAGGTGATAGATGGTCTATTTTAAATTATATGTACTCCAATAATGCGATGAGAAGTCAAATGTTTGACTACTTTTTGGCTGATGATACTCAACAAGACAAGTCAATTGAAAGTTTCATCAGATGGATTACCGATAATAAAGAAAAACTATTTGGTAAAGAAGGAATTGAGGCAAATAACTTGAGGGATATTGTATGGAGAACCAATCAAAAAGGTTGGGCTTTAGAAAAACAAACTTTAGAAAAAATCAAACAAGAATCTGGACTTACAGATGACGATATTTTGGTATTTTGTAAAGGTTCACCACAAGATGAAAAAGGCGGAATAGATTTCGTGGTCAAAAATAAAGGTTTTCAAATCAAACCTTTAATCAGTGTAACCGAAAAAGATGGAAAGTGGGAGGTTTTGGCTAAAGGAATGAATGAAACTTATCTGAACAAACCTAGACTCAATTGGATTGTCTATAGTAATGACAAACTGATTTTAGTTTTCAGAAATTCAGACTATCGTGTTATTAGTGCTGGCCCAAAACATAAAGAGGTTGTAATTCAACACGATAAACCAGCGGTAAAAACGCTTGAATTTTAGATTTTTTCGTAGACCAATTCACAATTATCGTTTACCCATTTCTTTGAAATACAAACGTGATTGGAACTTTGTGACATTGTTCTGATCTTATCTTGACACTCGGCAAGTACGCTAGGAGTGGAACCTTTCCAGATCTTCAAACACACCAAACCATTGTCTTTATCAAAGAGAGCAAAAAAGAACGCGTCGTTTCTTTCAATTCTATGAAGGTTACCCTCGTGGATACGGTCTAATTGGAAAGATCCACCTTCTTTACAAGATAGATATTCATACTTCTCAGTCCCATCCATAGATGTGGCATCGGCACCATGTTTGGTCTTATGACATTTATGACCCAAAATATCTGATACCAACCACTCCTTGATGAAACCAGGAGTAAGTAGATCCTGTTCAAAACCATTTTGTGCCTTAAATAGATTCAACGTATCAATCAGAAGAGATAACTTATTGGGATGTTCTGATATTGAAGACAATAGTTGGTGTGGTGTCATTGAATAATGAATTTATGTACAAATATAAACCAAAAAGTTCAGAAAACCAAAAAAAATAATTTTTTTTGTAGTCAGGACAGGATTCGAACCTGTAACCATAGATTTTATTCTAAGTGAGTCTACCCAATACGTAAAGTAATTCCTCTACCTGACTAACCCCTTTGTTTTACCTTTCAGAGAACGGGTACTCTTGCACGTGTTTTCACCCACGGGATGGTAGCTTTTCTCCTCAGTATTTGTGGACTGAGTGCCTGTTGAGCAACCATTGGCTACTAATGGTTTGTAGTCAGGACAGGACTCGAACCTGTAGGATAGGGCTTACCGATAGCGATTCTGCCTAACGTCCATTAACTTCATTGTTACCAATTCCGCCACCTGACTAAGTAGTGGAGCGTCACTTATCTCTAAGTTATCCACTTCGGTTACATTATCTTTCGATAAGAGGCTTTACCGAGCCCAAGGTAGTCAGGACAGGACTCGAACCTGTAAGTGTAGGATTAGCGCTTAGCCCACACACATCTTATTTCTGGAGTACGTCTACCATTCCGCCACCTGACTGTTTTAGAGAAGGATGTGGTGTCGACCCACTGCCTCTACAACCTAAGGGTTTCGCTCAAAAGGGACTTCTAGAATTGTTGTCCGTTTCGTACTTACCCGAGCTGCTCACAACATCTTTCGGTGTATACCGTCGTAGGGATGGCAGGATTTGAACCTGCGAGTTCTCCTGCTCCCAAAGCAGGCGGGGTAACCGGGCTCCCCAACATCCCTATATGTCCCCACCCTGAGATTCCGGGTGAGTAGTTATTTCGGTTTTCTTGCTTTCAATAAACCTGCGAGGCATCCCTCGTGAAATTAGTCAAGCTACTGGGGGGCTCTGCTAACTGCCTTAGTTCCCAATGATGTCCCACTCGCGCCGTAGACATTCTGCGAGTTCATTGTTTAAGTCTTGAACTAAAGACTCTGAGCATCTCTTACTCATTGCGGTTCGTATGGGAATCGAACCCATGACCTTCGCAGTGACAGTGCGATATTGTAACCAAACTCTACTAACGAACCAAAACAAAAGAAAAAACTCCACACCTCTCAAATCCCATTCCTCTTGAGATGTCTCGGATCTTGCAGCTCCGCAGTGGTCAACTCTCGTTGATTGGTTTTAAGACTGGGTGTTGTATCTATAAAACCTAACCAAAGAGTTTTTTCTTTTTTGAGCCCCTAGAAGGATTCGAACCGCCAACCCCCGCATTACAAGTGCGGTGCTCTACCGTTAAAGCTATAGAGGCATTTCGCTTCTTTTATCCAGTTAACTAGGCAAGCTAAGATCGTGATGTTTATGTGGTGATCAACCACACACCATAACCTTTTTCCTCGAGGTAAACGAACCTCCGTGATCACGCTCACGCTGGGAAGGCGTCCTTTTTCATTTTTAGGCCCAAGAAAAAAGGATAAACACTTGGTCGTAATTTTGAGTCTACATCTAGAATAGGGATGAGACGTGGGGTTCAAGTCAAAGAACACTACAAATATATGTAATAAAAGTTAGATGTCAAAATGTTTTTTTGGAATTCAAATTTCTTCCTAATCTCCATCCGTCAGGTATCGAATCTTGGGTTTTTATCTTTTTATTTTCAATTCCATCGGTTATCCAGCGTGTACCAAATTGGGAATTATTTTTCCCTTTTTGTTTTTTCGAATTTATTTCACCGATTTTCTTTTTAGTTTCTTCTTTATGTTTTCTCCCTTGCCAAATTTTTCCAGACCACACACCACTTTTTCTAACATTTTCTCTCCACTTTTCCCTATATTCTTCATCAGTTTTTAATCGGTCAAAATGAATCTTGCTAAACATTTGTCTAACCTTTTTTCCACCTGCAGCGTGAAAATTGTAAGAACCACCACCTTCTCCACCCAATCTTAAATTTAAACACGTTTTATCTTTCAATAAATCTTCATTTACCAATTCTCTTTCTCGTTTTTTGAGAGATTTCCTATCTGGTAATATTTCAAGTATTTCACATTTGAAATTTTCTTTACCATATTTTTTTCCCACTCCCAATATAACCGTCATCCATATTAGATGTTGAGTGCATTCCAATATAGTATTTTTTATTTATAAGATTTGTTGTCTTGTAAATAAAATGATATTTTTTTTCTTCTAGACTCATTTGTACTTTAAAACTGATAAATATAGTAAAAAATACAAAAAGTGTCGCTGCGCGGGTGGGGGATTCGAACCCCCGATTCCTGGCTTATGAGACCTGGCGGATAGACCACTTCCATAACCCGCATAATTACAGTACTCCGTACGGGACTCGAACCCGTAAGCTTTCCCGTGAAAGGGGAATGTCCTAAACCAATTAGACGAACGGAGCATCTTATTAAGTACAAAGATACACAAAAAATTTAAATAATCAAATTTTTTTGCGGAAGATATTGGATTTGAACCAATGAATCAGTTTCCCGACCAACACCTTAGCAGGGTGCCGCTTTAAACCACTCAGCCAATCTTCCTTACAGGGTGATAGATGGGTTTCGATCCCACTCCTCTGGTTCCACAAACCAGTGCTCTCCCGATTGAGCTACAACCACCATATTATGTAGCGAAAAGCAGAATTGAACTGCTAACCTCAGGATTATGAGACCTGCGCTCTAACCAATTGAGCTATTTCGCCAAGTGCATGGGTGGAAGGAATCGAACCCTCTAGACCTAGGTCACGATGTTGGAGATCGTTGTCCCACCATAGGACATCACCCATATTATCTTCGAGGTACTGATTGGAATTGAACCAATATAAGAGCTTTTGCAGAGCCCCACCTTGCCAGTCGGACACAGTACCATAATGTGACCCCTGAACGATTCGAACGTCCAACATTTCGTCCGTAGCGAAACGGTTTATCCCTTAGCCTAAGGGGCCTTGTGTTGGAATAGTTGGATTTGAACCAACGACTTCGATCTCATCAGGATCGCACTCTAACCACTGAGTTATATTCCAGTGTGGTGTAGGTAGGACTCGAACCTACAAGCCCAGGGGGAACGGTTTTACAGACCGTCGAGCCAACCAATTGCTCAACTACACCCTTTTATGTGGTGAATGGTTGGATTTGAACCAACGACGCGAGGCTCTTCAGGCCTCCGCTCTACCAACTGAGCTACATCACCAAATGAACGCAATGTTGGAGTACCCGTCTCGCTCCAATCTTAACAGCTTCA
>Ga0214917_10001479_pt1 | contig 30010 bp, 44 predicted proteins | sample LL_1208_BB_MetaG_FD_177983 | JGI IMG/M metagenome (GOLD analysis project Ga0214917, IMG submission 177983) | Freshwater microbial communities from Lake Lanier, Atlanta, Georgia, United States - LL_1208_BB | ecosystem: Environmental > Aquatic > Freshwater > Lake | place: USA: Georgia | collected... | reverse complement strand
TTTACAACCACAGAACCCTATACTTATAGAGCAGACACAGTCCCTCCTATAACAGCCTTCTATACTACAGGTACTGCTACTGCCATAGTAAGAACTGTTAGCGAACGTCTAGATGACTTTGTTAGTATAAAGAATTTTTTGTTGTATGACGACTATGACAGCACGGCTACTACAGAAATAATTCAACTTGCGGTCAATAGATTATTTTTAACTGATGAAAACAGTATCTATGCGGCCAATACAGGCACCACTCCTGCTGCCAAAGTTTTATTTTTTCCAGCAGGTAACTATAATGTTAATGGCACTATCTTTTTACCTGCAAATGCTACTCTAGTAGGTGAGGGTATAGATAAAACAATTTTTACAAGAGTGACTACAGGTACAGATGTTAGTGGTTTGATTTTTCAAACCATTGATAAGGTCAATAATCCAGAAATGGATGATGCTAGTGATCTAGTGTTTGATCACTTTGATAATACGTCAACCGCTTTTTCAGATTCGGCCAGCAATATTTTAATTGAAGAAATGACTCTTAAATTTGATACAGGATTAAGTGTAACAGGCACTAACGGAATTATATCATTAGACTGTGCTGATCATGCTGTTATTAGAAATGTGAAATTGCAAGGAACAATGAGTAGTACCAGTTCCAATAAAAATTATACTGGAATTGATATTAGAGGTTATTCTGCATTAACATCAAATCACATCGTGATTGATAATTGTGAAATGACTAATTTGTACTCAGGTGTAAAATCAAATTACGATGTTAACCATATCAGTATTAAAGACAGTTATTTTACACAGTTAGAAAGAGGTATTGCCTTTAATGATCCTGTTGATATTTTATCAACTGTTGGTCCTAGACACGTAACGATTTCAAATAACAAGTTTTATAAGATCAACCAACAGGCAATTTATGCAGGGGTTTCTTCTAGTTCATATGTGAGCAATATCCTTAGCACAGATAACAAATTTATAAATGTAGGAAATCTAGTTCCATCAATTGGTGAAACCTACGGCACCGCTACCTCAGTTATATCATTTTTATCTGAAGGTAATACCAGCATCAATGATTATTTTGAAAGACAACAATTTCAAGATATTTCTACAAGTTCTGTCTATTACAATAATCTAATTGAAGGCAAAGCAACAATTGACAGCGATAGAGCAAGAACATGTATTATTCCAAACAATTCTTCTGTGGTTTTGATGAGATTACCAATTACTGGAAACCACAACTTATTAGACCTAAAATATAGTATGATCACAGCCGGTGTAACTAACTCTACGATAGTTGATAGAATGGGCACAGTATCATATATGATTAAACCCTATCCAAATCCTCTAGATCCAGATATACAAATAAATGATAATTTTACCTATCAATATAATGATGGAGCACTTTACTGGAGTGCGACCGTTTATGATGAATATTCTATGATTGAAATTACAGTGCATAACCCAGATACAGGATCAGGCGGAACAGGTCTTCCTGTTACTTTAACTTTTCAATCTAAATTATTATTGTGATGTTTGATCAACCCCTAGACATTAGATTGTCTAAATGGTTAGAGTTTCGTAGACGTTTGGATAAAAGTAAAAATCCATTACAAGATGTACATAGTTTTTGGTCTCAGGCTCCTTTTATTCCTTACAATAAAAATATAGATCCTTACAATAAATTATCATGGCCGTCACCCTGGGAAATTATAGAGTACAACAAATATGACGATTTTACTAAGGCACTCATGATATCATGGACATTAAAATTGAGTGAAAAATTCAAATTAACTGATATAGAATTACACACAGTGGTAGACAATAGTAGACAACGAGAATATAATTTAGTATATGTGGACAATGAGAATGTATTAAATTATTCAGATACTGGTCCTATAGATGTAGAGTTTATTCCAGGCTCATTTAACCTTAAAAATATGGTTCAAATACAGAGCCTTGGGTAAATAGACATCTAAAACGATAAAAGGTAAAAATAAAAATGATTACAGTGGTTAAACGTAATGGATCTCGTGTCCCCTTAGACATTGGCAAAATACAAAGACAAGTAGCAAACTGTTGTAGAGGTATAGATGGCGTAAGCCCAAGTATGATAGAAATAAAAGCACAGATAGAATTACACGACGGAATCCATACAAAAACCATAGATGAATTACTACTTCAGGCCATGGTGGGCCTAATAGACGAAACAGAAAATCCAGAAATAAACAATGTAAACTACCAATATGTAGCAGGTAGACAAAAAGTCAGTATGCTTAGGAAAGAGGTTTTTGGTGAATATGACCCTCCAAAGCTCTATTCTATTGTTAAGAAAAATGTAGAAGTGGGCATGTATTCTCCTGAGTTATTGGAATGGTATTCAGAAGAAGAATGGAATATTATAGATTTGTTTATTGATCACCATAAAGACGAACACTATACCTATGCGGCCATTGCCCAACTTTGTGAAAAATATCTAGTTCAAAATCGTGCTTCAGGACAGATATTTGAAACTCCACAGGTTCGCTATGCCGTGGCTGCTGCTACCGCATTTCATGCCGAGCAAAAAGATAAAAGGTTAAAATATGTTAAAGAATATTATGAATGTGCAAGTGAAGGTCACTTTACTCTCGCTACTCCTGTGCTCGCTGGCCTGGGCACTACTACTAAACAATTCAGTAGTTGTGTGCTCATTAGTAGCGATGATACCCTTGATAGCATATTTGCTGCGGGAGAAATGATGGCCAAATATGCCAGTAAACGAGCCGGTATTGGCTTGGAAATTGGCCGTATTAGACCCCTAGGAGCACCAATTCGCAACGGTGAAATCAAACATACAGGCATGGTGCCATTTCTTAAAAAATGGTATGGTGATCTACGTAGTTGTTCACAAGGCGGTATACGTAATGCTAGTTGCACAGTGACCTTTCCTATTTGGCACGCACAGTTTGAAGATCTAATTGTGCTTAAAAATAATCAAGGTACTGAAGAAACCCGTGTGCGTCAAATGGACTACAGCGTGGTTATAAGTGCTATGTTCTGGAGACGCTATAAAAATAACGAAAATATTACTCTATTTGATCCTCATGAAGTACCTGACCTCTACCAAGCCTACTATAGAGATTCTAAAGAATTTGAAACCCTATACCTTCAATATGAACAAGATAAGGAAAAAAAGAAAAAAGTATTATCAGCGGATGAAATATTCAAAAATGGAATACTTAAAGAACGGACTGATACTGGCAGAATTTACCTTGTCAACATCGATAACGTCATCAACCAAGGACCGTTTGATACGACGCTTGATCCAATTTATCAATCCAATCTATGCCAAGAGATACTATTACCCACGAAGCCTTTCCAAAGAATTGAAGATGCTGCGGGACGAATCGCTCTTTGCACTCTTGGGTCGATTAACTGGGGTGCTTTTCGCAATCCGCAGGATATGCGAAAAGCCTGTAGGGTATTGGTTCGCAGCCTAAGCAACCTGTTAAGTTATCAAGACTTCCTAAGCGTCCAAAGCGAATTGGCCAACAAGGACTTTGAACCACTTGGAGTTGGCATCACTAACCTAGCATTTTGGCACGCTCGTCGTAATTTAAAATATGGAGATGCAGACAGTCTCAAAGAAGTAAAACGCTGGATGGAACATCAGGCTTTTTATCTAACAGAGGCCAGTGTGGAATTGGCTCAAGAACGTGGCGCCTGTGAACGAAGCCAATATACCTACTATGGTAGGGGCGTATTCCCCTGGGAACGCCGCAACAAAGGCGTAGACGAGTTAACAGATTTCACACCTAGTCTAGATTGGGAACCGCTCCGTCAAAAAATGAAAACATATGGAATTCGTAATGCCACTCTAATGGCAGTTGCACCTGTTGAGTCAAGCAGTGTGGTACTAAATTCTACTAATGGTATCGAAATGCCTATGGAATTGATTTCTGTGAAAGAAAGTAAGGCTGGTAGTTTTGTGCAGGTGGTTCCTGAATATAAGCGTCTCAAAATCAAGTATCAACTTATGTGGGACCAATTGGACTGTGAAGGATATCTAAAGACATCCGCAGTGTTGGCCGCTTATATAGATCAAAGTTTAAGCACCAACACTTTTTATAATCCAGCGCATTTTCCAAATGGCAAAGTACCAGGCACACTAATTGCCAAAAACCTCATGCTGGCCTACAAGTGGGGATTAAAAACCATATATTATAGTTTGATAAACAAAGTTGGTGCTAAAATATCAGTTACCACAACTAACGTAGTCAATGCTGCCGATAATGTGGTTATCTATGAAGAACAAGAAGAAAATTGCGAGTCCTGTGTGCTATGACAAAAATAAGACAGCAAATAAACGAAATGTTAAAAAAGTTTAACATACCTGAGGATTTTGAGATCGAAAAGGATGCCGAGCAAATGATTCTTTTCGCATTAAGAGATCCCAACACTAAAGATGTCTTTGTAGATAATCAAGGATATCTTTGTATTGTACAAGATGGAGACACTGATGAGCAGAACGCAATATAATCTAGAAAAACCCACGAACTATCTAAAACGAAAAATGTTTCTTGACCAAGACGGTCCGGTTACTATTCAGAGATTTGAAGAGGTTAAGTATCCTAAAATTCAAAAGTTTGAGGAGATTGCCCGGGGATTCTTTTGGGTACCTGAAGAAATAAGTTTGGTAAAAGATGCACAAGATTTTAAGAATGCCTCAGAAGCAGTCAAACATATTTTTACCAGTAATCTACTGCGCCAAACCGCTCTAGACAGCCTACAAGGACGTGGTCCTAGCCAGATCTTTACTCCAGTAGTTTCACTACCAGAACTAGAGGCATTGGTCTACAACTGGACATTTTTTGAAACTAATATTCACAGTCGTAGTTACAGTCATATCATTCGTAATATCTATAACGTCCCTAAAGAAGTATTCAATACCATACATAATACCAAACCCATTGTTGACATGGCTAGTAGTGTAGGCCGATATTACGATAACCTACATAGACTGAATTGCCAAAAAGAAATTTATGAGTCTGCATCCGTTCCATTTCTAGAAGCAGATCACATCAAGGCGATATGGCTAGCACTTAATGCCAGTTACGCATTAGAAGCCTTCCGCTTTATGGTAAGTTTTGCCACAAGCCTAGCCATGGTAGAGAATAAAATCTTTATTGGTAATGGCAATATTATTAGCCTAATCCTACAAGACGAACTATTACATGCAGAGTGGACTGGTTGGTTAATTAATCAAGTAGTCAAAGAGGACGAACGTTTCGCTAAGATACGAGAGGAGTGTGAGCAAGAAGTATACGAAATATATATGGATGTGATTGCAGAAGAAAAAGCATGGGCTGAGTATCTATTCAGCAAAGGTGTGGTAATTGGCCTAAATAGTCAAATTCTAAAGGATTTTGTTGATTATACGGCTTTTTCAAGGCTAAGGGACATAGGCATTAAATATCTTGCAGATCATCCTAAATCAAGCCCTATTCCTTGGTTTAATAAGCATGTCAATATCAACAAAAAACAAACCGCATTACAGGAAAATGAATCTACTAACTATGTTATTGGGGTTATGAGTGACATTGTTGAATTAGAGAAATTACCGGATCTATAGGAAAATAATATGGCAAAAATAGAAACAGAAATCCTTGTGATAAAATTTAGCAAGATTGTCAAAGACTCCGAAACTACTCGCATAGAAATTCCAAAAGAACTTATGACAACATTAGAAGAAGTAGCACAGGAAATGTGCGAAGCAGGAGTGATTGTAGAAGTGGAGAAAGCACAATGAAGGCAGTACTATGGAGTAAATATCACTGTTCCTACTGTGAACAGGCGAAAACCTTACTACAAATGAACGGAATATCTTTCGAAGAAAGAAAAATTGGAGACGGATACACTAAAGAGGAATTATTAGAGGCTGTACCTAATGCTCGAACAGTTCCGCAAATATTTGTTAACAATAAACTTATAGGTGGGTATACAGAATTGAGAAAATACCTAGCAGAGGAAACAAATGGATAAAGATGAAACACTAACAATAACAGCAGGGGAACAATTAGACCTGAATCTAGAACCTTTAGACACCATGCAGATTAGCACTTTGAATCTTAATGATCTTATCAACAGTATTGATATCAAAGACCTAAGTTCATTTAATCCTCCATATTCATCTTATACAATAAGCAATCCAGGTGCTGCTTTACAATCTGGTAGTGGTATGAATGGCTCATCCTATAATACCTATATCACGAACACTACAGGACCTTATAATACAGGACCTTATAATTATTCAAATGTTTGGCAAACAATACAGCCTCAACCTAACACACTTCAGGTAAATGGGGATGCAGAATTTGAAGGTGATATAAAATGGAAAGGACGCAGTCTAGGAGAAATGCTGGAAACAATAGAGAAACGCCTAAGTATTCTAGTTCCAGATCCTAAAAAGTTAGAGCATTACGAGGCATTAAAAAAGGCCTATGAGCACTATAAAACCCTAGAAGCACTTTGCGACACACCCGCAGAAGATGAGGACAAATAATGTTAGTAAGTAAACCAATTTCATATAATGACATAGTATGCCTAAAACTAATCTCTGGAGAAGAAATCATAGGCAGATTTGAACATGAACACACAGACGTAGTTGAGATAAGCAAACCATTGGCAGTGACCTTAGGACCAAATGGGCTAGGTATGGTACCTTGGCTATTTCTAGGAGGTAGAGATCTCGTTAAAATCAAACAGTCACATATTTTGGCTCTGGTAGAATGTAAAAAAGATGCTGCTGATCAATATAGGTCTAGTACAAGTGATCTTGCCATAGGAAATCTATAATGCCCTACGTTCCAGGTACAGGAAGGTTAAATGATGTTTATCACAGTAACAATGTATTTGCTAACTTTGTACCTATTGCACTTTGGCTTCAACAAGGTGGAACAGATGCCCTAGTTTTACAGGCTATGAGTGCCATTACTACCAGTGAAGACTACGAAAAAGAAAAAGAAGTTTTTGAATCTGTAGAAGGTGAATCAGAAGATGAATACTCTGTAACTCAACAACAAAAAGTTCTAATTGATAAAGGTGTAATAAGTCAAACTGATCTCAAGAAAGGTGACCTAGCAGGTGCAAGTCCTTTGGCCAGTGACCCTACTGTGGGAACAGCCAGTTCTGGCACAGTCACAACCGCCACTAATCTAGACACAGACATAGACATGACCGTGCTCTATGTTTGGACCGCTATACCACCAGGGCAGACCACCACATCCACTATCTATGTAAAAACAGTGACCAAACAGCCTGGAGTAATATTTCCATATGATGTAAAAACCGTGGCACCAGAAAACGGACTAACAGCACAAGAAGTCTGTGATAACCTTAAAGCATTGGTGGTAAACTGTTGGGTTCCAATTAAGACACAGTTTCCGGATGCTTTTATAACCTGTTCATTTAGAAAGGGTGGCGTGGGCAGTCCTACCAGTCAGCACCCTAGAGGTATGGCCATGGATATCCAATATGCCAGCGCCAGCAAGGCAGACTATTACACACGAGCACAATGGGTAAAGGCCAATGTGCCCTATGATCAATTCATACTTGAATACAAAACCACAGGTACGGGAAAACCCTGGCATCATATCAGTTTCAATCGTACTGGTAATCGCGGACAGTGTTTTACCTATATGAACGACAAAAACTGCCAAGGACCTGGAGTTCAGGGACTGTTTGATTTAAGCAACGCCTAGTTTTTTTGGTGGCTAATTGTCTTGATCTTGAGCAAACTTGGCTGTATAATAGTATATATTAAGTTAAAAAAGGAGCAAACATGTATCTTTATGAACTTTGGGTTAAAGTTAATCAGTATCAAACAGCACATACTCGCATCTATGCTAATAATGATTGGGAAGCCAAGGCACTAGGTGAAGCACAATACGGGCAGGGCAATGTCCTCAACTATACCAGAATCCAAGAAAACAGAAACAACTGATAGACCAAATTCCGCCAAAGGCCGTGATAGTTTTGATATCATTGTTGGCGGAGGTCTTGTCAATTTTTTCAATAAGAATGTTACACCATATCCTACTGATGTAGGAGCACCTGCCTTTGATCTAGTTCCTGTTACCAAACAGAAAGACATTATGGTCAATGTGGCCAGGCTTCATGCTCAGCAAGAGTACCAACGTATTATGGATCTAGTAGGAGTACTTCAAAAACAGGCAGAACAAATAAGGCGTAGGCTTGAAATAACAGATGCGGTTCATGCTGCTGTTTATCAATTCCAAATTTTCCATGGTAATGTCTATTGGCTGTTATTTGATAAAAAGGTTGAATGCACTAGGCTATCCATGTTAGGTCCCAAAGATTGGTTTACAGGACCACCTGTTGAATATGAATATATTACTAGAGTAAAATGGTTAGGAGATTATAGTTGGATAGAGGTTGACGAAAATAATCAACCAGTATAAAATAAATATAAAATCTAGTAGGGGTAAGGTCGCATAGCGATACCTGTATGAGTGAAAGGCTCATAAGTCTAGACAGAGGACCAACACGCCCTATGGAGTCTGTTAACTTTTTTATGGTTAAGGCGTTATTATATATTATCTAGGAGATAATAATGAAATCTTTAATAGCAGGATTTATAGCAGCAATAACACTTACATTCAGCGCAACACTTTTCGCTGGTCCCTATGGACATGGTCACAGGTATCATGAGCATCATAATCATTTCCATAATAGACATTGGCACCATAGTCACAGTTGGGTAGTTCCTGCTCTAATTGGAAGTGCTGTAGTCTATGCTGCTACAAGACCAGATCCTATCATCGTACAACCAGCGCCAGTAATAGTTCAACCAAATCAAGTTGTGATAGATGGTATTATCTATAATAGGCAAATTATGATTGTAAACGGGGTTCAACAGGAAGTTCTAGTACGAACACAATGAGGGAAAAATGACCTATAAGGTTTACAACCAATCATGTATAGAAGGTATGGCAGAGCATGTGGCGGATAATAGTATAGATTTAATTTTTACTGATCCTCCATATGGCATTGACGGTGATGGTCTAGATGTTCATTATCATAGGGATGAATCTAATGTGGTACAGGGTTATATAGATGTACCCATGAAGGAATACGCAAAATTTAGTCAAGATTGGATTAGAGAGTGTGCTAGGGTACTTAGACCAGGCGGTAGTATGTATATTGTCAGTGGATACACTAATTTACATCATATATTAAATGCGTTACATAGCACAAATCTAGAAGAAATTAATCATATTATAGCCAAATATAGTTTCGGTGTAAGCACTAAGAATAAATTTGTTAGCAGTCATTATCACGTTTTATTTTGGCAAAAACCTGATAAGGGCGGGCAAAAACGTACATTTAATTCAAATTGGAAATACACTGATCAAAAAGACAGTTATCATGATAGATTAACTGTACAGGATATGCCTAGGGATTATAAACCTGGACAAATTAAAAATAAGAATCAACTCAGCGAAGACTTCATTATGAAGTTTATCATGTATTCAAGTAATAGAGGAGATACTGTTTTAGATTGTTTTGGCGGTGGACTCACTACAGGTAGAACTGCTCTAAGATATGGTAGAAAGTTTATTGGTTTTGAATTAAACAAACAAGCATATGACGCTTTTTTACCAACATTGGACACAGTGCAAGAGTTGCCTGATCCTGTGCCAGTTAGCCCAGATGCTGCCGAGTTAGTTAAACGTGAGAAAATGCGTGAAGGTTGGAGGAACGACAGGAAAAAGAAAAAGTTATTGGCAATGAATGATCTTTTTACAGAATAGAAAATGTCTAATCTAAAAAAAGTTGCTGATCGAGCAGGTATAGAATTAACTGATGAGATAGAATTTTTTGCTGAGTTGTTAGCAGAAGAGTGTGCAGAAATAGCAGAAGATAGCTGGACCGTAAATTTGCCAGCAGGACCTATTATACGTAGGCATTATAATTTGATTGAAAAGAAGGCTAAATGATGATTGAAGCAGTGGGATTTTATTTTACACTAATTGCAGGTATTTGGATTTTTGGTACTGTAATAGATTACCTAGGGCGAAGATAAAGAATTGTTGTATGAAGCAAAGAGAAAAGTGTCTTGGACGGGAGTTCGATTCTCCCCATCTCCACCGGAGAGCATTTACAGAAGTGTTCTGCGTTGGGGATGACTGGTTTCGACAGGACAAAGAGTAACAGAGTGGACAACACGGTAGGCGCTCTCCGTAAAAGAAGCAAATTAAATAACTGCAAACGCAGCGAATGACGAGGTTTTTGCCCTAGCGGCATAATCTCTGGGGCATCTATGCCTTATTACCCAAAATAGTAGTAGGTCCTTCGGGACCTACTTTTTATAAACGATGATAAATATTTTTATGGGAAGAAAAAAAATCATCGAAACTGAGGAAGAACAATTTCGTGACATTGGGCGTATTGCCGCTGTGATTACTGCTGTTTCAAAAGTCTTGGCTAACTAAAATCGTCATAGTGGTCTTCACGTATAGTATCTAAAGTAGCACAATGTGGACCTCCGCTTAGGGTTCTACAGTGACGCAATTGAACAGGCAAGGTATTAAAGCCTTCCTGTTCTAATTGTTTTATTAGATTTACTTGGCTTTTTTCAACCGCGACAAGTTTTTCACTTATACTTAATACATTCATTCCTAACCAGGGGCTGGCTGGTGCCCAGTGTGGTAGATAGGCAGTTTCTATTGGATCTGCTGCCCATATTTTCTTCCAATTTGAAAAATAATTTGGTAGATTATTTTCATTAACTCTTTTAGGATTTAGCAATACTACACCTGGAGCCAAAGGCATTATAGTTGTATCAAGATGAACAAATGCATAAACTCCGCCTACAACATGAACACGGTAACGATCGCCAAGTGTAGTCTGCAACCATTGAGCACCAAAACGATTTCCGCTATTACTCAGCAGATAAATTAAATCCTTACCGCATTTTACAACATTAGCCGCATCAAAGCAGGGCTCAAATTCTGTTAGAGTGGGAACCTTTAAATTTGATCTATCATAAAGATCATCTGATAATTCTGGCTTAGGAGCACTTATCCATTTACTACCTGCACGAGCATAGTTCTTAAATATTTCTTTGAACATCAGCGTCTCATAATACCTGGCTCGCAAAGGCATAGGTGTTTCAATTAAGGTGTCACCAACAACTAACACACTGTCTCTTGGACAATAACTGTAATATCCATCACTATCCCAATTTGGATTAGCGAAAACTTTATTTGTATCTACAGTCTTTGGTCTAATAACTGATATGCCTATAGATTCTAATTGACCTTGAAAGATATCAAGATCTTCATTTGTTTCTTCTATTATCTGTTTAGGATAAGGGCCCCCTGGCAGATTGACAACATTGTCATAATCTGCATAGTCTACACAGTGTATGTCGTGTCTTTTTACTATAGGAACCCTGGCATTTGTAGCAGTACCTAAAATAACTTCTTTGAGATTACCCCATTCTGTGTGAGAGTTTACCTTTTTAAACTTGCCATGCTTTTCTTCTTCTTCCATACCAATATATCTCTCTGCAAAAAATTTCAAATGTTTCGTAAACTTGTCTGTTGGGGTATTTACGGTTAAAGGATATTAACTGTTGATCATTTTGGCTGACAATTTCTTTATCTACTAAAGGAAAATTTGTCAGCATGAAATTACTCATTTCATTGAAATACCTCTGTCTATCTAATTCGTAGGCTATACAACTGGCACTTTCATATTCCCAATAGACATCATCTTCTCCAAATAGTTGACGACCCCAAAATTCCCCATGTTCTAAAGTGTCTATTAAAAAATGCATGGTCAATTCTAATTGTTCTCTAATTAGGCAATTAGGTGTAAGTTTTACCCAATCCCATAATTTCTTATAAAATTCACTGGGCCTAGAACCTGTATTTTTACTAATGTGATTAGTCCATCCAAGACTGTGGTTTGAAATAAGGAACCATTTGAATAAAAAAGATTCTATATAATCATCATAGGTCATAGTATTTGTTTCAACAATATAGGTACCTATTTCTATTGGTATTTGTTTATTTCTTTTGGCAAAAAAACTGACCTGAGGCGTACTTACTGATTTAAGTTTAAAGCGTTCGATATAATCTTTATCTGCAAATTCTGTATTTTGATAGGCTTCTAAAGGATGTCCAAATATCCAACTCTCTGGATTTATATCTATAACATAGAGCAATCCGTCTCTCCAGGACTCAAATGTTTCTCCCGGCAACCCTAGGATAAAATCGTGATAGGTAGCGATTCCTGCCTCTGCATATTTTTTAGCAACATCCTCTAATCTAGTATTCACAATATTAAATCGTTTTATATTTGACAGTGCATTGTTATTTGTACTCTGTAGAGCCAGAGTAACACCACCCCTATTAATGTCATTGAGTATTTGACTCATAGTAAAAACTCTGTTAGGGTTATTCTTTGCCCATGTGGCATTTATTTTTTTAGGAAATCCAGTTTCAAGATTTTTTTGTCGTATTCGCAATGCCAGATCTAGATCTCTTTCCAATATACCGAAATTAGCATCTGCTACTTCTACATATTCAATTTTATTTTTGCTAAACCAATCTATTTCTGATAGTAATCTATCTGTTGAAAATTTATGTAATTTATTGTAGTAGTCGGCTCCTAGATCACAAAAGGTGCAATGATATGGACATCCTCTATTAGTTTCCCAAACAGGCATAAAATTATATTCATAGCGTGTAAAAAAATGATCAAATATGCCTGTAAGATAAGGACTTGGCACTGTATCTAAGTCAGTTTTTCTAGACCTTTGAGGATTCTTTACCAATTCATTTTTCTTTATAAAACTTATTCCTTCTATATTTTCCACACAGTTGTTGATTAAGCCAGTTAGCAAATCAAGCAGTGTTTGCTCACCTTCTCCCCAGGCCCAATAATCTACGTAACTGTGCAGTCTTAGATATGATTCTGTTTGTTGAGAATTTGGTCCTCCTACTATTATGACACATTGTGGATATTGCTCTTTTATCAACTTGGCCAAGGTGAAATGATATACAGTGTTCCATCCATAATTACTAAAGCAGACAACGCCTGGATTGTCTATTGCAGTAAGATAATCATTTACGGAACGTTTTTCAAAAAATATATCTGCCAGCATAAAATTATTTTTTATATGCTCGAATTGATTAACATAGGCAAATAGTATACCGCTGGTGTATGGTAGGTAGATGCTATTGCCATAGGCTTCCTGGCATTGAAAAAAATATAAGTTTTTCATTCAATGTATGGAAAAAATATCTGTTGTAGAGATAGATCTTTATAGGTTTCACTACTACCTGTATCAGGATTAGAATCTGTGATATCTAGTAACTTTAAAAGTCCTATGGCAGCATCTTCGGGAGTCATATACATGTGATAGCCTATACAGCCTAATTCATCTTGGTCATATAGTATGTCTTTGTGTCTACCATCATAGATCATAGGCCGAACCCAATCTACAAATTGTTTGTCATTAGTCAGTATGGCGCCACCACGCCCTATCTTTAGAGTCTTTCTATGGTGAAAACTGAGACATTGATATGAATCATTAACGTACATGTTTCTAGAAAATCTTGTGGCTGAATCTATAATACCCGTATTTCCTATAGGATATAGGCCTGACCATTTATATTCTATAAATTTAATTCTATTACCTGCATGTATACACTGCATAGGCACAGAAGCATAGGTATGTTTAGGTATTTCTAAAATCTTGCCTGTAATGCCTAGGTATTTCATACATAAAAATAGGGCATTGCTGCAACTGTCTAGGCAAACAGCATATTGAGAATTAGCATATTGGGCAAGACTGTTTTCAAATAAGGTTACAGCATCCCAAGGATCATTGATTGTATAACCTTGTTCTTTAAGTTTTGATATCATAAGGTATTTTTGAATTATTGTCGTACCAATAAAGGCTTCTATGTGGATACTCTAGTTGACTGGGGTCAATTTGACTTGAATAAAAAAACAATCTAAAACTATTTCTACTAAGATTGTTAGGACAGGTGATAGGACGAGGATAACCATGAAATCCTCTATTGTGATTTTCCCAAATCACACACCTATTGAATAAAGGTGGGATAGACACAACTGGGCCTGTACGATCCTTGTCCCAAAATTCTATTTCTCCTCCATAGTGATCTTGCCACTGTGAACTAAGATATATAATCATAGTGGCTCGTCTATGTAATCTTACAGTGTCATTCCAGTTAAAGTCTGTGTGTATTTTTAAAGAATCACCATTATAACTTCTGCTATAACCTGCACCGATAAGATGTGGATCAGGTAAAATATTAGATATTCCTGTAATATCGCCTAACCAATCTAAACCAAGCTTGCTATGAATTTCGTTACTAACTTGAAATGCAACAGGCATGTGAGCAATTTTATTACATTCCTCCATGTAACTACCTAGTCTGGTAAACTGTGTCCAAAGAGACTTATCTAAATCTTGGCATTCTAGTTCTAGAGATCTAGCTACATCCTCTGGGAAAAAATTATCTAAGACCACATGCGGAAATGGTTCTGACCCTCTAAAAGTTTTATTTAAATTATCTAAATTACAAAATTTTTCTCTCACACTGTTTATTATGTACATATATAAATATTTTTGAAATGTTACTGCACCTATATTTAAATAAACTTGACGCCATTGATTTGCAAACGGTTACCGATGCCAAGGCTGTCTATTTACATAATTGGAATGAATTTAATTACTATGAAGACCATGTAGAGTTGATAGATAGTCTATTAGAAAAAACCTTTGTCAATAACATTCCTTTCTTCATCATCAATGGTACAGGTAAAAATGTAAAACCGTTATGGCAACATGATTATGATTCACAGAAATTTGTAAAGTATAAGAAGTATAAACATTTTTTGATAGAAAATTGGGACACCTATTGGATTAGCAAATGGTACTATTCTTGGAAATTATCAGAAAACGACATACTTGTCAAAAGTTTAGATCGAGATTATTTCGCAACTGAATATAACACCAATTTTGAATACCTAGCAATGTGTCTAAACAACCAGGTTAAAAATCATCGTGTATATCTTGTAGATAATCTTGCCAAGTACGGCATGTTAGAAAGCACTATTCTAAGTTGGCACAGTTATAAATTAAGTACGGGATGTGATCTTGTGAATTGTATAAGATCTCCGTGGAAGCATTGGCAACCTAAAATAGTCAAACTTGAAGATGATTATCCAAACGATTTTGGAAGCCATATTCCTCCTCGCCATTTTGATAAAATCTTTGTAGATATTGTGAACGAGACTACAACGACCTGCGTCTATCTAACAGAAAAAATTGTATTTGCTTTAAATTATTGTAAACTATTTTTAGTAAACGGGGCACCTGGCTATCATGCCTATCTCAAGTTATTGGGATTTGAATTATATGATGAAGTTTTTGACTATAGTTTTGATAATGTTGAAGATGATTTAGAGCGGGCTGAAATGATAGTACAACAAGTGAAATCATTTCATAATGTTAAATTTAGTCTTAATTCTATCTATAACAAGGTATTTGATAAGATCGTACACAATAAAAGAAATTTTCTTCAAATCGCTCAAGACTATACACGGATTCCTTTGACTTATAGAAACCTTCTTAACATAGATCCTAGCCTATTTAATACTACCGAATGGGGAAATGATTGTAAAAAAATACTGGATGATGCCAAAAATTTAACAAAATAACAGGTTTTTAGGCATAATTTTGATTGACTGGTATACAATTTTAGTGTATACTAAGTTTTTAACAACTTTACAGGAGTCAATATGACTATGCATTTAGAAGGCCCGTGGTTATCAACTACAGGCAAGCGTAAAGGCAAGTTCAAATTTCGTTCTGCTGAAGAAAAGCGCCGTCAACAGGAACTAGAAAGAGATTGGTTAGAGTTGCAGAAAAAATACAAAATTGAACAAGAAGATAAAAAACGTAGGCAGGCCTTATCCAGTAAGACCTATGTGCCACCTAAATTGAATGTAAGACAGACACCATATTTTCCTAGTCTTAATAACGGTATAGACAGTGCCTCAGCACTCCGCAAAGAAAATAAGGTTTATACAGGTACTAAGATAATTGGTATTGGCACCATGCACAAGAGTAATGCCGTGCCTATTTTTTCAGATAACGAAGCCAAAGAAATTTCTTCAATGAGGCGATAATGTTTTCAAAATTTTTTGAATATGAAGAACCAGAATTAAACTATAAAATGATTGAAAATAGTTTTTATATCTCTGATTTTGACACGCTAGATTTCCAAAGAGTCTGCAAAATTGAATATAGATATCGCTCTGAAATCGCTCACGAAAGATATAATATTGAGTGGATGTATAGTGATATTGATTCTAAAATAATGTTTGACGAACATTCCAGTTGGGTTTACGCAATAACATCTAATAGAGTTGTTAAAAAAATAGGTGAATGTGGTGTACCATTAGGTATACGGAACAGTAAAAATAATCAACCTCTCAAAAGTACCAGCAATAGGCTAGGCCGATATTCTTATTTCTATGACAAGAACGATACTGACACCAATATACGCCGTGCGTTATACGAAGATTTCAAAAACGGAAATTTGTTAGAAATTTATGCCTACAAATGTCCAATTGTTTCAATTCCTTTAAAAATAAAAGATCAAAAATATATTTGTAAGTCAAAAATTCAAAAAGATTTAGAAAAAAATCTTTTAGATTATATTGTCCATACCTCAGGTAAATTACCAGATTTAAACATCGCACGATGCTAAAATATAAACCTCAATATAGTCTTAATAATGTACTCAACGAAATTTGGCCCTACGATCAATGGTCTAGGAAAGAGATTATGGAAAGATCGCAGAGTTAAATTTATCGTATACTGAAATTTCTACTACTATGGGCACGTTCGCACTTAAATTTTCTAAAGAAGATTTTGATATACTGCTTAAATCTTTACAAAAAATCTAAACTTAATGTCGGCATAAGGATTCATAAATAAAATCCTTATGCCCATAACTTTTACTGACAAACTCATAGTTTACCTTACACTGCTAACAGGTCTAAGCATCTCAGCAGTTGCTATCTATTACAGTGTAGCCGGATTGGCTGCTATTTTTTCAGCGGCAGTAATTCCTATTATCATAATGGGAGTGATTTTAGAAATAGGAAAATTAGTTGCCACAGTTTGGTTAAAACAAAATTGGAAAATTGCGCCCTACAGTCTACGCATCTATCTATTAGCAGCCATATTTCTCTTAATGTTTATTACATCCATGGGAATATTTGGTTTTCTAAGCAAGGCACATTCTGATCAAAATCTAGTCGGTGGAGAAGTGCTGAGTAAGATTGCCATGTACGATGAAAAAATAAAAATTGCAAAGGAAAATATAGACGCTAGTCGCAAGGCCCTAAAACAAATGGATGATGCTGTAGACCAAACAATGGGCCGCTCAACATCTGAACAAGGCGCAGACAAGGCCATACAGGTCCGACGCAGTCAGGCAAGAGAACGAACCAGATTGCTTCAGGATATCGAATCCGAACAGCGAAAGATCGCTGAACTTAACGAAGCAAAGGCTCCAATCGCTGTAGAAGTACGTAAGGTCGAAGCAGAAGTCGGACCTATCAAATATATAGCGAAATTATTATATGATGACAATCCAGATGCCAATATTTTAGAAAAGGCAGTCAGTTGGGTGATAATTATGATAGTGGTGGTATTTGATCCTCTAGCAGTTGTACTACTATTAGCATCACAGATAACATTTGCACATATGAGAGAACAACAAAATATGAGTCAATTAAAAGAACCAGAACCTGCTTATGAACCTGATGATGGTCCATTAACAGATGATCAAATTGAACAGATAAAAGAATCTGCACCGCAACCTGTTTATCAGTCCTATCTTTATAAACCATGGATAGATCGTGTTCCTGGAATAAGAGTACCACCTCAGGTATATAAAGCACCCGTTGAAGAAACAAAAGAAAAACCATTGTTTGTTCAAAATGAAGAACAGGCTGAAAGCAACACATGGTCAAAAACTAACGAAGTTATTGGATCAAGTGAATATCTAAAAGAAGGTCTTACTCGCCAGGAAGTTACTCTATTTGAATGGATAGATAAAATTAAATCAGGTAAGGCCACTATACATGATGTTCCTAGGCATATGTTATCTGAAATAAAAGCAAGGATGTAATGAAAGCAAAAATAACTTTAATAACCCCACCTGATTTTTTTGAAAATGAAAATATCAGTTTGTTATTCATACATTTACAAGATCAGGATCAATTAAAGGTCAGCGAATGGTTTGGTAGGTCTGACATAGATAAGAATATCAATGTTTATTTTTACAACGATGAGCCTGCTACAGAATGGCTCTTACATGCGGTGAATCGTTGCGATATGAAATTAATAGATCTAGATCACACTAATAAAATTACCAGCATTCTTGCAGGTCATCTTTTGGCAAAAACAAATTTTTATTATAAGACAGAAGATGAAACTACTAGCCAAATTTGTCAACATCTTAATAATAATAAAATAACTAACATTGAAGATTTTTTAGAGAAGGCATTTAATGGTAAAGCCAGAAGCGAAACATGACTGCGATTTCTGTGGTAAAAGTAAAGATGATGTTGAAAAATTAATAGTAGGTGAGAACGCAGGTATATGTAATGAATGTATTGATCTTTGCGTTGAAATATTAAAAGACGAAAAGAAAGAAAAAACTGATATTCAAAAATTATTGAATCCAGTAAAAATTAAAGAGTATCTAGATGATTATGTTATAGGACAAGACTATGCCAAGGTAGGTCTCAGCGTGGCAGTCAGCCAACACTGTAAAAGAATTAATAATCCCCACAAAGAAATAGAAATTGAAAAAACCAATGTGCTACTACTAGGTCCAACTGGTTGTGGGAAAACCATGATGGCAAGGAAGATAGCAGAATATCTAGATTTGCCTTTTGCTATTTGTGATGCCACAGGAATAACAGAGGCAGGCTATGTAGGTGATGATGTTGAAAGTATTTTAATCAGACTCATTAATGAAAGTAATGGAGATATTGACAAGGCCAGCAGGGGTATTATCTACATAGATGAAATTGACAAAATTTCTAGAAAGGGCGAAAGTGTTAGCATCACTAGAGATGTAAGTGGCGAAGGAGTTCAACAGGCTCTGTTAAAAATGATAGAAGGCTCTATTGTAAGGGTGCCTATATCCGGCAAAAGAAAGCATCCAGGCGGGGACATGCAGGAAATTGATACCAGTGGTATACTTTTTATCTGTGGTGGTGCCTTTGTGGGACTAGACAAAATTGTTCAGCAAAGACAGGAATCAAGAACCATAGGTTTTAATGCCAATTTGGTAAGCGCCACAGATTCTAGTCATTTTTACAATAATGTCAGTACTAAGGACCTTATCAAATATGGGCTAATTCCCGAATTTGTAGGAAGGTTCGGATTAATTTTAAATGTAGAAGAACTTAATGAAGAACAATTAGTACAGATTTTGATCGATACTAAAAATAGCATTATAAAGCAGTATCAGTATATGTTTGAAATTGATGGTCTTAGGTTAGAATTTGATAAAGATAGTCTTTGGGAAATTGCTGCAAAGGCCAAAGAACTAAAAACCAATGCCAGAGGGTTGAAAAATATTATTGAAAAAACTCTACTGCCTTATCAGTATGATGCAGTTAATATGCGAGAGCAGGGAGTTCATAGTATTAGGATAACTAAAGATACAGTCAATGGGAAACCTGCGATTTTATTATACGATAAAAAGAAAAATGAGCAACAACAAAAATCTTAAAAAAATTATCAACGGCAATAAAGTTATAGTTGGCGATATGCCTGTCCATACCGCACTAAAGAAATTCAAACAAAAAGTGGACGACAGCGGAATTTTAGAAACTTTACGTAAAAAAATGTTTTTTGAAAAGCCAACAACTGTGAGAAAACGTAAAGCAGGAGCCGCTCGTGCTCGTTGGCTTAAAAGACTTCGAGATCAGCAATTACCTAAAAAGATGTTTTAAGTTGACATTCTGAGATTTTTTTGTTATAATAATGTATGATCGGAAGTAAATGGTTGAAAACGATCTAACAATGCTGAAATTAGTAAGCGAACAAAGGAATCAAAATGGCAGTAATGACTCTCCTGGCTAAACAAGCCAGACGTACCAAGGCTAAGCCTTACAACAAAAAACAAGCAATTATTTCGTTTGTAAAGAAGTTTGCACACGAATTCGAAATGAAGGAAGACAGCATCGACCTTCGCGAAATGGCCAAGAACTTCAACGATGGTCCAATTCCTGTAGAAGATATCCATCAGGCAATTGTAACTGTGTTAGGCCCACAGTATCACAAAATTACATTTGATTACGACCCTAGCGGTAGTAACTATCTTGGCTATGCTAACGGCAAACGCCCTAAGGAATATTTTGACTATATTGATTGGAAAGACCTGTACCTCTGGACAATCTTCCAACGAGATGTAGCACCTAACCACGTAGAAAAAATCTACAAAGACTTCGACGAGTCTAGTGTTATTGTTCCATGTATTATTAAAATTACACTCACCGATGGTCGTGTAGTTTATTGTGTTTGGGACGGGCACCACACTGTACAAGTATGCCGATTGAAAGGCTATACTAAATTCCAAGCATGGGTAATTGACTTGGACCAATTTACCACTGCTGAAATTGAAGCCGCAGGTTTTGGTGATACTAACGAAGAACGCATTAAGTTTGGCTGTTTTATTGCTGGCACAAATATGCGCCGCATCAACGGCTTAAACAAGCGTCCTTTGGCTCCTTATGACGACTTTATGATTGGTCTCGAAACACGTGATCCTAAGTTTGTTGCAATGAACAATATTCTTGCACAATATAAATGCATGCCACGTCGCCATGCAGACCGTGACGGTGCATGGACACAGATTAAGAGCGGTATTGAATGTTTTGACCTAGAAGGAACACAAGGTCCTAGCAATGGCGCATTCTGGAGTCGTGCAGTTGCCTTCCAGCGCAATCATTGGAAGAAAGGACACTTGGTACTAGAGTTGTATCGTCCTATGGCATATTTGTATCAGTGGGCAAACATTCAAGGTTTTAGCTTGCCTGCATCTTTTGATACAGACTTTGCTAAAATGTTGAGCAAGCGTTTTGGAGATGCTGAGGAAGTGCAAGAAGGTCTCAAAGAAAGTTACTGGAGTGCAGTAAACTCTAATGCCACGGTCGGTGAACAGCCACAGCATGACAAGTTCCGTGTGCTTAACGGTCTCATTAACTTCTACAAACAGTCAGGTGGTAAGATCTTGTTGCCTGCTCCTACTATCCAGTGGAAAGTATAATATGAACGGACAAAAGTTGTTCTACATATTCAAGGACCCTATGGGGTCTTTAGATAGTAAGGTAGGTATTACAGGTAGTCCTGCTGTTCGATTAGGAGTGTATCAAAACAGCTACAGTCGTAAAAGTCATGTGGCTTGTTTTGATGTTGTTTATATTGGCCCAGCACGAGTTATTGCTAATTTAGAAAAAGCCGCAAAACAAGAATTCAATTGGGACATTGACAGAGACGGACGCGGCCATTCAGAATGGGTAAGCCAAACTTATACCACACTTGAGAAAGTAATTGATGATATCATTGATGGATATAAGTTTAAAGTTAAAAAAGTCCCAAAACGATACTTGCCATTAACTGCGGACAATTTAGAAAAATTTTTACTTGGTATTTAAGTATAAAAGGCTCGTTGGAGCCTTTTATTTTGGACAAATCTACTGTTGACATATAGGTAAAACCGTGTTATACTATGACGTATATAACACACAGAAAAAGATTTTATGTACCAGAAGAGATTTATCAATCTGCCCTAGCAGGACAAGCTATCCGATCAGGAAAACACCCTGGGATGGGGAAGAAAATAGAACGCCCTGGCATTAGGAAAAATAAAGATAATAAAGAAGATAATATCTTTAATAGTTTATTTGATCAACAATAACTTTAATAGAAAGCCAAAATGGCAAAACATCTAATGATCGATATGGAGACTATGGCAGTCTCCCCAAACGCTGTGGTCCTTTCATTAGGCGCTGTTCACTTTGATCCTTACAGCGATGATATTGCTGATGAGTTATATTTTAAAATTGATCTAGACGATCAAGACAAACTCAAAAGAGAAATCGATCCAAACACTCTAGATTGGTGGAGCAAGCAGGATCCTGCTATTATGGAAGAAGCATTTAGTCCAAATGATCGCATACCTTTAGCGGATGCAATGGATCGTTTTCATAAATTTGCTTGGGGGTGTTCTGCGTTTTGGAGTCACGGCGCCACATTTGATTTGGTAATCATAGAAAACATATATCGTCAATTAAACAAAAACTTACCTTGGAATTATTGGCAATTACGTGATACTCGTACACTGTTTGATCTAGGATTTGATCCCTGTATGCCTAAAGATTCCAAACACGATGCTCTGCAAGATGCACGTAGACAGGCTGTAGGAGTTCAAAATGTTTTTTCACAGTTGAGAAAATTAAGTGCATAAATAATTCAAGGGGAATCATCATGAAAATTTTAACCATACCTTTGTTCGCAATCGCCCTAGCGGGATGTGCCAGTGCCGATGGACTGTATTACGAAACTGTGAAAAGTGTTAGCAAAGATAACACTATGGCACAGACAGCATGTTGGGCCGCAATCAGCGACATTGCTAAAAACGGCGATAGTGCCAGTAAGGTTGGAGCGATTGCCCTTGCCAAAGAGTGTAAAAACGAAGCCCCTAAGGTTCAACCCCCTAAAAAGGGCATTTTTTAATTTGTAAAAAATAAGAGGTTTTTAAACTTTTATTTTATCCAGCCAATTTTTAAACCTTGCTCTTTGCGAGCATCATATTCTTCAGGTGTTTCTGGAAATCTCCATGCCCAAATTGCAACCAACATCATCATCAACCCTACCCCTGCAGTCAGCTTCCAATTGTAGGTTGTAAACCAAATGATCAATAAACTTATGTCCATTGTGACAAACATGGCCCATTTTCCATATTTGGGAAATACTCGCTTTTCACTCCAGTTGCGTAAGAATGGGCCAAATAACTTGTGATTCATAATCCAATCATGCCAACGTTTACTGCCCTTGGCAAAACAAAATGCCGCTACCACAGTTGGTGTTGACCAGGGTATACCAGGTGTTACTATACCGATATAGGCAATGCCTAAGAAAACAAATCCTAATGCGATCCAAATTGCTTTTTTAATTTTATCCATTGTAGTTCTATTTATTGACCTAAGTAGATATATATGCTAATATAGTACTATGAAGATTATTAAACTAGACAGGCGTTATTCAGGATATGAATATTTTAGACATGCAGTGACCTTTGCTAAAATTGAAAGGGAATTATTTCTAGATGTTCGTAAATGGTTTTGGCAGACCTTTGGGTCAAGTGCAGAATTAGAAACCTTTTGGATACATCTAAAAGATCCTAGTAATACTTCAAGTTGGGCCTGGGAACTCAGCGAATGGACCACTAGGATTTACATTGCTGACGACAAGGCAAGGACTGCTTTTTTACTCAAATATGGTGATCTATGCAAGAAGTAAAACTCAAAGAAATTACCTTAAACAATTATAAGTCAATGCGTACATGGTGCAGAGAACAGTTTGGTCAAGAAGCATGGTGGCAAAGCCAACTTCAAAACCCAAAAGCATCTGCTAGATGGTTTGCCAATTCTCCTACTCCAAAAGACCTGTGGGAACAGGAAAATAAAGGTAGTGCAGTTTTTATTTTTAGAGATGAAAAAGAGGCAACCCTGTTCAGTCTAAAGTGGAGTTGACATGATTGACTACCGTAAAATTATCTTGCCTGTCAATAATGGGACAAAAGCAGTTTTAATGTTTAAAAAATACTCTGATACCAGTGGTTGGGTCTGCGAAATGGATCCAGATGCTATGGAACTCTTAGAAATAATTTTAGAATGCGGCAATGAACACTGATAAAAAACTACAGGAATTTTGCTGGAAGTATGACGCTACCATACAGCCCAGTCATAAAAAATGGCGTAGAGCAAGAAAAACTAAACCTAGTAATATCTATGAAGATGGTCCTGTTTACTCGTCAAGTATGGACTACGACGAAATACCCTTGGCTGAAATACACTTGCCCTCTGATCGTTTAATGGCACTGGTAGACTTGGAAGACTTTAAGGATCGTCTACACTATAGTATAATGAATCCCATATTGAATTCAGGACTGGTCAATCATATGCTAAAAGAATACGAAGAAGAATGTCGTATTAGGCACACCAATCCTGCTGTACAAAAGGCCTACCAACAGTATAAAATGTTATTAAATTTGTCAAGGTAAAAATTGAATAGTTTACATAAGTGGCGTGTAGTATCAATGGGCTCGAACTATAACAACCACTGGAATGACATGTATAAATGGTGTGATCGAACCTTTGATCATTACGAATGGGCCTTTGATGGCGAAGGTGTTTTTAGATTTAAACATGAAAAAGATTTAATGTGGTTTTTATTGAAATGGTCCTAGGTTGACATCTTGTAAATAATGCTTTATAATAAACAATGAAGATAAAAATAGTATCAGACCTACACTTAGAGTTCAGTCCTGTTATAATTCCTAACAACGGGGCTGATGTCCTTATACTCAGCGGCGACATCTTAGTTGCTCAGGATCTGCATGAACATAAGGCAAACGATGTAGAATTAGACCTATTAAGCAACAAACAAAAAAAGGTTAAAGGGTATAGAGACTTTTTAAAACAGGTCAGTGAGGATTTCCAGCACGTTTTATACGTGGCAGGCAATCACGAATTTTATCACGGGAAATGGATCAAAACATTTTCCTATATTAGAGAAGAAATTGCGCTTTATCCAAACATTTACTTTTTAGAAAATGAGTCTAAAGAAATAGATGATGTGCTTTTTGTTGGCGGTACTCTTTGGACAGATATGAACAATAGAGACCCTAGCACAATGTTCTCTATAAGTAACCTAATGAATGATTTTAGAGTAATTAGACATGACGGATACAACTACAGAAAAGTCAATGCTAATGACTGCGTAAAGAGGCATGAAGCCACATTAGGGTATTTCAAAGAAGTTTTGGATAGAAATACTGATAGTAAATGTGTGGTTGTAAGTCATATGGCTCCTACCTTTGCTAGCATTGGTTCAAGATATATTACTGAAAAAATCATGAACGGGGGCTATGCCAGTAATTTGGGAGAGTTTATTCTTGATCGTCCACAGATCAAACTATGGACACATGGACATGTTCATGATCCAGCAGATTACATGGTAGGAACAACCAGAGTGGTTTGTAATCCTAGAGGCTATGAGGGATATGAAGAAACAGGTTGGGATCTAGATCTTTTAATAGAAGTATGAAACCACAAGACATAGAATCTCTACAACTTTGGTTAGAAGAGGCGAGGGAAATTGAATTAGCCCTCGCCCAAAATCATCTTCAACAAGGCAAAGACCCCTATGAAGTTTTGGAAAAATTCAGTAACAGATTAGTCCAAAAGATGTTGTATCCCTGTTTTAATTTAATTAAACTTAATGTTGTAAAGGACTATGATCCCCAACGCAGTCAAAGGGAATATAAAGAAAATTACCTTGACAGTGTTGGGCCAAAGTCTGATCATGTTGTTGATGAGTGATAAATAAAATTGTAGGACGCCAATTGGGTTCTACACAAGGGCATGGTGCCCAAATTGATTCTTGCTTATTAAAGGAGAAAAACTATGAATCAACTCGCACGTTTTGACACTTCGTCTCTAAATCAACTAAACAGAGCACTTATTGGATTTGACAGAATCTTTAGCGATTTTGAAAATAGATTCCAACACTCAACTACAAACTATCCTCCATATAATGTCATCAAACATGATGATAATTCTTTCGAGATTGAGGTGGCTGTAGCAGGCTTTGAGCGTAGTGACATCACTATAGAAGTAGATCAAGATCAACTTCGAATCAAAGGTAAACGTTTGAAAGAAGATGATCCTTCTATGTATGTGTATAGAGGACTAGCCGCTCGTGATTTTGAACGAACTTTTACGTTAGCCGAGCATATAATTGTAGGTGAGGCTGAACTCACCAATGGAATTCTACATGTTAAATTAACAAGAGAAGTTCCGGAAGCACTCAAGCCTCGTTTAATCGAGATCAAGTAAATATATGTGGGGGTCTATCCCCCACATATTCAATTGGGAAATTAAATGGAAACAGTTACAGAAAAGGTTGTTAAAAAATCAAAACAATCTGAATTAAAAGAGCCTGGAAAATTTAAGGTCGTATTTTGTAACGATGATGTCACGCCAGTAGAATTTGTTATTGCCGTTCTCATGCAGGTGTTTAGGCATAACCAAGAATCTGCAATGGACGTTACAATGAAGGTACATCATACTGGTAGCGGAATCGCAGGAATCTATCCATTTGAAATTGCAGAACAAAAAGTAAGCGATGCAACCAAGATCGCTAGAAACAACGGATTCCCTTTGATAATTAAAGTAGAACCAGAATGAGGACCTAATGGCTTTACGAGATTTAACCGCTGCAAAACACAGAGAGGCTGAATCTACACCGTTTATGAAGGCAGTGTTCGCAAGGACTCTGCCTTTTCATTTATGGGTAGATTGGACTTATCAAAAAGTAATTTTCTATAATGCAATTGAAACTGCTGCTATAAAAAATTTGTTGATCGAAGACCTTAAGGGCATACTGCGAACAGCCTTATTGGCTCAGGATTTTAACATAATGAATGAGCAACTAAATCAGTATGAGATTCGCAAAACCACTATAGAATATCATGACTATATAAAGTCTATAGAAACAGATGCTAAAAAAGTATTAGCTCATCTTTATACTTGGCATATGGGCGACATGTTTGGTGGACAGGCTATAAAGCGTATTGTTCCCGGATCGCATAGATCACTAGAGTTTGAAAATGCTCAAGAATTAATGACAAATTTAAGGGCCAAGTTAGATGATAGTATGGGAGATGAAGCCAACATAGCATTTGACTGGGCCATTAAGTGTATGAAAGAGTATGAGAATGATTTGGCATAAAATTGAATCATTGGCCAATGAACTTGAAAAAAAATTTACGGCTTCAGGTACCACTATGGCAGGTAACGTAGACACTGAATTTGATTGGCACAATGAATTATGGTCCAGTATCAGATATCGTAGAGCACATATAGAAATTGTAGATAAACGTGATAGTCACGGAATCTACATACTACATTCCACTGTATTTCCTCACTTTAATGATCCTAGCCCTATTTGGGGGTTTGATGCTATCTGCGGACGCAATAAGATCACAGGTGCATTTCATGATTTCAGTGCGGCAGGTGATGCTGATCACTATATGATAAAATGGTTTTATCAACGTGTATCTAATTTAACTTGGAGCAAAGAAAGAAATTTGCCAGAATGGGCCAAACAGATCTTTAGTCCGGGAATGGTTGCCGCAGGGAATATCCAAGAACAACACGAAGTTGACCTACTATGTGATCTAGCAATTGAAACTTTAGATTATTATCTCAATAATGTAGGGCTATCTCAAGATTCTGGGGCTGATTTTCATATGGCTCAAAATAGATACTGTCATTATCAAAAACAGAACCCACAGGTAGTTAAAAGTATGATATCTATGGGTGTCGCTGAATCTACTATAACAAAATTTGTGGAGAAAGTTTTGTTTCCAGAAACTGTATAAATATTAGATTATGAGAGCCCGTGAATTTTTAAAAGAACAATCTGACAATTTATCTAGTTTGAAATCTATAATTGGGAGCAAAATTAAGGAGTTACCGCCTACCCAGGAGGCCCTAAACGCCCTTGAAGAAATACAAGACTTACTTTCTACAATTAATTTGGGCGGAAGACGTAGGAGTAGTTCAACAGACTTCGGCAAATGGTCAGATAAAGATGTAGTGGCCGCAAAAGATACTCTAGCAAGGTATATTGTTAGCCTTGACGCTCCGATAGCATATCGTAAATCGATGTTAGAGCAATGGAAATCTAACGGATTAATTGATGTAGATTTATTGCTTAGTGGCACACATACAATGGAAGAAATTGTAAAAGGATACGGGACCAACCCGGCAGTCAAAGAACTTGCTGACGATCTTATTAGAGTATCCGACCTTGGTGTAGGTAAAGGAGAGTTTTTCCTACAGGTCTTAAGTCCTCGTATCACTAATCCTCAAGGAGGCAAAGGCGACATATTCATTGAAGGATTAGGAACAGTAGAAGTTAAAACAACAGATGGTGGGGCGGGGCGATTAACTGATAGACAGGTAAAGCCTGGTTCAGGTTATCAAGCCAAGGTTAATCAATTTTATAATGACTTTTCGGGATATTTGCAGGTCCAATCAGCAGCAAACACTCCTTCTACCCCTGAACCTACTTCTCCTACGTCTACAAGTCCTCAGACAAATATTCTAGAAGCTAAAAAACCTAAAGAACCCAAACCACCAAAGCCTATAACTTTAGGAAGTGGATTTAATTTGTCGTCTCTAATATCGCTTAAACAAAAACTTCCTCCGGAAAAAATAGATAACATGAAAACTCAGTTGACAGAAATATTAGAGGAAATTTTCTTAAAGTCTTCAGAGTATATACCAAGCATAATAAACGCCATTATGGCAGGACAAGAGGGCAAAGCAAAACAAATATATGCTGTAGGAATTTTAAATAATTATATGGCCCACAAAACAGATAAAGGCATGTTATATATCAGCCTTAATAAAATACCAAATACATTTACCTTTTTCACAGATAATGCCAGCCTAAATGAAGCCGGATTTCGTTTACATGTGAGCACATTTTATCCGGTGACCAAAAATCCAGAATATGCTTACCCACAAACCAGTATAGTTCCAACATCGCAAGCACAACCGTCTATTTAAAAAAACATAAGTAAAGTATACATATAAATACTTTACGATGGAATATCTACTACTTTTTACACTGCTTAACATCAAGCACTGGTATGCAGATTTCTGTATACAAACATATGATCAGACTGTAAAAAAAGGACTCTATGGAGATCCAGTTGGGCTAAGTCATAGTCTAGATCACATGTTATGGACCATATTCGCATTGGCAACTTTTAGCCTTTTTCACTATGTGAATCCAGTAGACATGCTGGCTATCAGTGTAATAGAAGCAGCAATACACTACCATATTGACTATCTAAAGGTTCGATTTGGCAGTAAGGATCCTACAAAACCTAGATACTGGCGTGAGTTTGGTGCTGATCAACTAGGACATCAACTAACCTACGTTTTAATTTGTTGGTACATGCTAGGCCCTGCAATTAACCTGTAACAAATTATATTGCTCGTTTTCTATAAATATCGTATATAGGAGCGAGTATGAAGAAAACACTGTTAATTTTGGCTCTATTGCCTTGTCTAGCACAAGCAGAATTAGTTCAACAATTCAAAAGCCCCAGTTTTAATGGACAAAACTGGAGTAGCCACGTTCTAACCATAGACAGTATAGAACGTGCTCGTAAAGATAATATTGAAAGTCAAAAGAAATCAGAAGAAGCCAAATTGTTGGCTGAATCACAGAATACACCATTGGCTCGTTTTATGAGCCTGTTTACTAGCCAAGTATACGCTCAACTTGCCAGTCAGTTAAGCACAAACCTATTTCAAAACAAGTGTAACGGAGCAGATGGACTGCCCATAGCAGGCTGTATTAATCCCTCATCAGGTGTGTTTACCCTAGACGGTAATACTATAACATGGGTAAAAACTGACAAAGACGTTACTCTAACCGTAGTGGACAAAGCAGGCACAGTGACCACAGTAAAAGTGCCCATAGCAAGTTTTGGATTTTAACCTATGAACACATTTATAAAACTCACAACTCTAGCACTGGCACTGACCATATCAGGTTGTAATG